>Ga0156058_133_pt2 | contig 67824 bp, 48 predicted proteins | sample RifCSPlowO2_02_FD_107711 | JGI IMG/M metagenome (GOLD analysis project Ga0156058, IMG submission 107711) | Candidatus Uhrbacteria bacterium RIFCSPLOWO2_02_FULL_46_19
ATTAAATACTATCCCGCATGGCGGGACCACAGAAGATAAAATTCTCTTCAGAATTTTATCTTCATAAGGACTTATAACGGGGTATGCCGCTTAAGTTGTTTAACACAATGAGCCGCAAAAAGGAGATTTTTAAACCGCTCAAGGATAAACTCGTGCGGATGTATTCGTGCGGCCCTACCGTGTACAACTATGCGCATATAGGAAATTTACGAACTTATATTTTTAGCGATGCCTTGAAGCGAATTTTAATGTTTAATGGCTATCGGGTGAAACATATAATGAACATCACCGATGTTGGCCATTTAACCTCCGAAGCGACTGATAGTGGCGAGGATAAGCTTGAAGTAGGTGCTGCGCGCGAAGGGAAAAGTGTTTTTGAAATTACGGATTTTTACATTAAAGCGTTTAGGCGCGATTTGGCCGCCTTAAATATACTGCCGCCGACTAAATACACTAAAGCCACCGATAATATCAAAGAACAAATAGCTTTAATAAAACAGTTGTTCCGCAAGCGCTTTGCCTATGATACGCCGGAGGTCATTTATTTTGATACGGCTCAACTTAAAGATTACGGCAAACTAGCGCGATTAAAAGTGAAAGGATTAAAAGCGGGTGCTCGCGTGCCCTTTGATGTCAAAAAAAGAAATTCCACCGATTTTGCCCTGTGGTTTAAAATCGCCGGTCGTCATAAAAATCATATCTTGCGTTGGCCCTCCCCATGGGGAGAAGGATTCCCTGGCTGGCATATTGAATGTTCGGCTATGGCTAGAAAATATCTGGGCCAGCCACTGGACATTCATACCGGCGCAGTTGATCATATTTCCATTCACCACACCAATGAAATTGCTCAATCAGAAGCGGCGTACGGTAAACCATTATCTCATTTTTGGCTGCACGGGGAATTTTTGGTTTTAGGCAAACCCGGCAAAGAAGTACGCATGGGAAAATCATTGGGGAACTTTGCAACACTAAATCAAATAGTTGAAATGGGGATTGATCCTTTGGCGTATCGTTATCTTTGTCTGACCGCTCATTATCGCGCGAAACTATATTTTGACATGAGGAATCTTATGGCTGCCGCCAGAGGTCTTCTGCGACTGCGCGAAGCGATTGGCTCTTTGCCGGCTTCGGTTGGACATCCCATTGCTCCGGTTGAGAAAAAATTTCGCTCCGCTATTAATGATGATCTTAATATGCCAAGAGCCCTAGCTATTGCTTGGGATTGTCTTAAATCAAAACGTTATGATGGCGGTGAGAAAAAAAGCACGCTTTTGTATTTTGACACGGTTTTTGGTCTTGGCCTTGATCAGCCGGTAAAAAAAGCGGATATTCCCACGGAGATTAAGCGCTTGGTGGAAGAAAGAGAACAGGCTCGTCGGGTCAGGAATTGGCTAATGGCTGATAAATTGCGGAAGACGATACAAGAGAGAGGGTATGTCCTTGAAGACACGCCAAACGGTCCCCAAGTCAAAAGGGCGAGCCAGCTGATAGAGAGAGTGGTATAATTAAATTTATGGATGCCGTGCCCAAAGAGCAAAAAATAACAGAGCCAAAGATTCAGGGGGCTGAATCTTTGAGCCCGTTAGCAGAGCAAGAAAGGCCGCTCGAGATCGTACCCCCTGAAGCGCCCGCGCTGCCATCCGCGCCGCCAGCCGTTGCCAGTGACTTGCTGACGCCGTCGCCTCAAGAGGCAGTTCTCATGCCGGCATCTTCAAAGAGTCAATTGGAAAAGGAAATAGAGGACGTACTAGCCGAAGATCTTGAAAAATTGTATTGGGAACTGCCGGAACCGGAACGTTTTATTTTTAAGTACAAAGGAGAAGAAACCGCTTCAAAAATTCGTCTGCTTTTAGGAGAAACGGTTGTACGCGCGCAAGAGATATTCCGCTTAATAGTGGAATGGCTTAAACTTTTACCCGGTGTAAATAATTTTTTTATTGAACAGGAAGCAAAGATTAAGACTGATAAATTGTTAAAATTTCGCTAGCTTTTTGGTTTTTCTGAAATGTTAGAAACTATTGTACCGCCACCACCGTCATTGCCGGATGATTTAACCGGTTCGTTTATGACTTTGGTCTTAATTGTATTGCCCTGGCTTTTGGCGGGAATTGTTTTGGCCGCGCTGTTCATGATTGGGCTATGGATAATATATAAGCGCTTACACCATCGTTGGCTGTCAGCTTTTGGACAAGTCATTTTATTAGTAACCGTTCCTAAAGATAGCGCGAAAGAAAAGGAGCGGCAGGAAACACAGGAAGCAGTGAGGGAAGATATTTCAGTGGCCGAAACCTTTTTTTCTGCCATCGGCGGTATGCGGGCTGAACGGGGCTTAGGGGCTATATTTTTTGGCCGACAGGATCATCTTGCTTTGGAAATAGTGGCGGCCAAGGGGCTTATTTCATTCTACGCGGCTGTGCCAAAACATTTACAGCGATTGATTGAGCAGCAAATAGAAGCGCAATATCCGGAAGCGCAGATTGAAGAAGTGCATGACTATAATATGTTTGTGCCGCGCGGCGCGGCAGTTGGCGCAGTATTGAAATTCCGTCGCCCTTATATTTTCCCCATTAAAACATACCGTGAAATTGAATCTGATCCAATGTCCGCGATAACGAACGCCATGAGCCGGCTGGGGGATGCTGGCGCGGCTATTCAAATTATCGTGCGTTCGGCCAAGCGTCGTTGGCACTGGTACGGCAAAAAGGTGGCTTCAGAAATGCATCAAGGCAAAACCGTGCTGGAGGCCCTGCGCCTTGGCCATCCCAACGCTTTTGTGAGAGGATGGTGGGCTGTCATTAAAACCTTGACCGCCAAACCAAAAAAGAAAGAAGAAGCGGAAAATATAAAGTCGCATCAACTGACCGCTCTTGAGCAAGAGATGGCTAAACGTTTGGAAGAAAAAACCAGTAAAGCCGGCATGGATGCCAATATCAGAGTTATTGTTTCAGCTGGCACTAAATCGGAGGCGGAACACAATCTTCGCAACATTTTAAACAGCTTTACTCAATATAATCTTTATCAATACGGTAACAGCTTTACCATACAGCGTCCCCGTAATCAGAAAAAATTGATGCAAGATTTCATTTACCGGCATTATGCAAAGCGACAGCGAGTATTATTGAATACGGAAGAACTTGCCAGTCTGTTTCATTTTCCTCTGCCCAAGACAGAAACACCAAATATTCGCTGGTTGCGGGCCAAAAAAGCGCCAGCCCCCTTGAATCTTTGTGCCGATGGAGCGATTTTGGGGCGCAATACTTATCGCGGCGTGACCCAAGCTGTACGCATTGGCCGCGATGACCGCCGCCGCCACGCTTATATTATCGGTACAACCGGTTCAGGTAAGTCAGTTTTAATGGGAGAGATGGCCAAACAGGATATTGCCGCCGGACATGGTGTTTGCGTGGTAGATCCGCACGGTTCTTTGGTTGACGACATTCTGGAATGTATTCCCAAAGAGCGGACCGAAGATGTAATTTATTTTGATCCCTCTGACACGGAGCGCCCCATTGGTCTCAATATGTTGGAAGCGCGGACTGACGCGGAAATGGATTTTGTCACTCAAGAAATGATTTCTATTTTCTATAAATTAGTGACTGATCCAGCTATGATTGGGCCGATGTTTGAACATAATATGCGAAACGCGATGCTAACGTTAATGGCTGATAAAGAATATCCAGGAACCATTGCCGAAATTCCGCGGATGTTTACTGATCAGGCTTTCCAGAAGTATAAAGTCGACAAGCTTACTGATCCTGTGGTCAGAGCCTTTTGGGAAAAAGAAATGGCTAAAACAACCGATTTTCACAAATCAGAAATGCTTGGTTACTTAATTTCAAAAGTTGGTCGCTTTGTGGAAAACACTATGATGCGCAACATCATCGGCCAGCCGGTTTCCGGTTTCAATGTTCGGCAGATTATGGATAACGGTAAAATATTATTGGTGAATTTATCAAAGGGCAAAGTAGGGGAGATAAACAGCAATCTTTTGGGGCTTATTATTGTGAGTAAATTACAAATGGCCGCTTTTGGCCGCGCCGACCGGCCAGCCAATGAGATTAGCGATTTTTATCTGTATATTGATGAATTTCAGAATTTTATTACGGACTCTATCGCCGTTATTTTGTCTGAAGCTCGTAAATATCGTTTGAACTTAGTAATGGCTCACCAGTATCTCGGCCAGCTCTCGCAAGGGCAAGATACTAAGATTCGTGACGCTGTTTTGGGTAACGTTGGAACGATGGTGGCGTTTCGCATCGGGGTGGAAGATGCCGAGGTTTTGGCTAAACAGTTTGATCCGGTTTTTAATGAGTATGATTTGGTGAACATAGATCGGTATCATGCCTATGTTCGTCTGCTTGTCAATAATTCAGTAGCTCGGCCGTTTGACATTGATACCTTGCCGCCAACTATCGGGCGGCGAGATCGTGCGGCGCTCTTAAAACAGATTTCCCGCTTAAAATACGGCCGTGATCGGGCTATCGTGGAGGCCGAAATTCTTGAGCGCAGTAATTTAGGCGAGGTTAATAGGGCGCCCCAACTCACCACGGAGAGCCGTTTATAGTCACCCCGCTCGGCGGGGCAATTTCTTGCAGAAGCTCAGATACACATTCTGGACTTAGTCGGCAGTTTGTTTTATACTGCTTTGGCGTAATTTATTAACTAAAATGAAGCACACATGGATTTACGCCCATGGCATCCTTCATTTTTTCGGCGGAATCCGCCGAAGCACCCTCCTTTGCTCATCAGTGTCGGAGGGTCCGCCATTCGCATTCATCCACGGCTTTACAGCCTTGGTCTTCTGCAAAGGCGGATAAATTAAACAAAAAGCGTATGGTTAGCCAAAAAACACAAAGCAACGAGGAAACAAACATTTTACAGAACACGAATTCATCGGACGAATCAGTGGATAGTCCTGATGCTAATACTAATAGCGAAATAACAGCTAAGACGGCTAGTGCTAAATTGGCTCTTGTTGTGGAACTCATGACGCAAGCCGAGAATATGCTTGTTCAGGCGCGTCAGCTTATTCAAACAACGGTATCATTGCCGTTGCCTAAAATTGGCCGAACTATTGAGTCCGCTGATATAGGCAACGACGATTCTCCTGTGATTGAAGGAGTTTTTGACGGTCAGCAAATGATCGGCCCGGACGGCAAGCATTATTCCGTGCCAGCCAATTATGCTTCTAAGTCCAAACTGGTTGAGGGCGATCTCATGAAATTAACTATTACTCCCAAGGGAGCTTTTGTTTATAAACAAATTGGGCCGATTGCTCGTCGCCGCTTGCGCGGTATTTTAGTGTGCAATCAAGGGGGGAACGATTATTCAGCAAAAGTCAATGATCGCCTTTATCGTATTTTGACAGCCAGCGTCACTTATTTTCATGGGCGTGAAGGTGATGAAGTCATTATTTTAGTACCGGAAAACGGAGAGAGCAAATGGGCCGCGGTGGAAAATATAGTCAAGTCGTCAGAGCAGCTGGGGACCACGTTGGCTACTGGACAAGCAGTGTCCGATGAAGAAATAGATGGTATTTAATTAAATCCCGCGCCACCCCTGCCTGACGGCAGTCAGGGGTGGCGCGGTACTCCGGACGGATGACTTTCTAGAATACGGGACAAACATGTCATATCACCTTTTGTCGCAATTGCGACAAAAGGTGATAATTAATCGCCATTGACTCGTTTTATAGCCTAGTGCTAGGATTATATCGGCTTCTGGAACGGATGCGATTGCGTAGCGCACGAACCCCACGAACGTGGGGAGTGGGGCGTCCGCTCAAGAAGCGAAGGGGGGTTCGTTGGTTTGCCCCAACGGCAGCACCGCTCGACGGGGCGTCGCGCAACACGCAACACGCGACACCAACGCAATCCTCTGGCCCGGCACCATTCTCTTCCTCTGGTGCCGGGCCCCTTCATTTTGGACATTCCTTCGCTTTTCATAGTAATATAATGGAGCTTAATCATTATAGTTAATTTATGCCAACGGCAATTTATCAAAAATATCGTCCTCGCGTTTGGGCCGAGCTGGCTGATCAAAACCATATTAAGACCACGCTGGAACATGAAATTTCCCGCGGTCAAATTACTCACGCCTATTTGTTCGTTGGACCGCGCGGCGTAGGCAAAACAACAGCCGCGCGGCTGCTGGCCAAATCCGTAAACTGCCAGAATCGCAAGCCGGGCGTTGCTGAACCGTGCAATGAGTGTGAAGTATGCGGTCGCATTCAGGCCGGTCGATCTTTTGACATTATTGAGATAGACGCCGCTTCGCATACAGGCGTTGATCACGTTCGTGAGCATATTTTGGAAAGCGCCGAGGTGTCCGCCGGGCATGGGACTTATCGTATTTTTATTATTGACGAAGTGCATATGCTCTCTACGGCGGCTTTTAACGCCATGCTCAAAATTTTAGAAGAACCGCCAGCGCACGTCATTTTTATATTAGCCACGACCGAAGTGCACAAAGTGCCAGCTACCATTATTTCCCGTTGTCAGCGTTTTAATTTCAAAAAAATTCCGGCTGACGCCATTCGCCAACGTTTGCGCTCAATCACGCAGGCGGAAAAAATGAACGTTGACGAAGAGGTGCTAAATGTTATTGCCGAACATTCAGACGGCTCATTGAGAGATGCCGAGAGTATGTTGGGGCAGGTGCTTGCTCTGGGCGGCAAAAAAATTACCATGCTGGAAGCTTCGCTCGTGATTCCTCGCTCCAATCTTAATGAAGCGGCAAATTTAGTAGGATTAATTTTGAAAAACGACGCGGCTGGCGCTTTGTCATTGGCCAATAACTTAGTTGAGCAGGGGATATCAGTTTCGGTGTTTATGCAAGATATTATTGTCTGGTTAAGAAATATGCTTCTGGCTAAAGTAGGGGAACGATTGGATCTTTTTTCTCGCGACACTTTAGGAGAGTTGCAGAGTCGTCTGTTAAAAGACGCGGTTGGCGTTTCGGCGCGTGAGGCGCAGGAGCTAATAGACATTTTTTTGAGGCGACGACAGAATCTGGGAGAATCGCCCTTGCCGCAGCTGCCCCTGGAGCTTGCCATTATTGAGGCCTGTACTTTGAAGGCTGATGGAATGGAGTCATAACCGAGCTCTTCTTCTTTTTTCATAAGGTGTTTGAGCTGGGAGATCGTCTAACTGGCCCCGTTAGAATTTACAAGGACTTCCTCCTAAAGCTGCCGGGTCGTCTAACGGTAGGACGCCAGGTTCTGGCCCTGGTAATCTAGGCCCGCCCCCACACTAATAAGATCATCTCATAAATTTGTGGTGAAATGTAATAATGTAATGTTGTACATATGCCTGCGGGGTCGTCTAATGGTAGGACACGACGCTCTGGACGTCGGTATCTAGGCACGCCCCGCACCAATTTAACTTTGTCTAGATGTTATTGTATTATACTTTTACATAAAAAGATCTAAGAAGCCGATCTGGGAGATCGTCTAATGGTAGGACACGACGCTCTGGACGTCGGTATCTAGGTTCGAATCCTAGTCTCCCAGATTGGTTTCTTAGAAATTGGTGCGGGGTGAAAGTCCTAGCCCCGCAGGCATGTGTACAATTTGAGAAAGTTGTTAATCTGAACGATTAGTGTGGGGGTGAAAGTCCTAGTCTCCCAGCTTAGCCACTTTATGAACAGTTAATTAGTGCTGGGTAAGATAGTCTGATTTCAAAAAATAAAAATGAAAGGGCTTGGCTAGAAAATGATATTTTGCTAAAATAGTCGCAGTAATTATTAATCGTATAACGTAATCTTTATGGGTGGAAACAGCGCCAAGCGCGCGAGAATGAAGCAGGAAGCAAAACGAGCCAAAAAGCGGCGAGCCAAAAAGTAGTTTTTGATTATTTTTTTAAATGTCATTGACCACAGAATCAATGGCAAAATTGACTTATGCTATATAATCCTAACCTCTATTCCGTAGAAAGCGTTACCGACGGTCATCCTGATAAAATTTGCGATCAAATTTCTGACGCTATTCTTGACGAATGTTTGCGTCAAGATGCCAATAGCCGTGTAGCCATTGAAGCTTTTGGCAGTCATGGCATTATTATTGTGGGCGGTGAATTAACGACAAAAGCATGGGTTGATGCGCCAGCGATAGTTAATGGGGTATTGAAAGACATAGGATATGATGATCATTATGGCGTAATTTCAAATATCGTTGGCCAATCGCCAGATATAGCAATGGGCGTTGATACTGGCGGCGCTGGTGATCAGGGAATAATGTATGGATATGCCACCAATGAAACGCCGGAGTATCTACCTATCGGCGTTGTGCTGGCGCACAAATTGACCAAAGGGCTGGCGGAACTTCGCCAGAGCGGGAAATTGAAATGGTTACGGCCGGATGGCAAAGCAGAGGTCATCATACAAAACGGACGAGCGCATAAAGTATTGGTCAGCTGTCAGCACGATGAAGGTGTAAAACAAGAAGAGCTCAAAAAAGCTTTGATTGAAAATTTAATCATACCCACAATCCGTGATTCATCCGGCGTTGATATTTTTGTAAATCCAACTGGTAAATTTGTGCGCGGCGGTTTTGACGCGGATACGGGCCTGACTGGTAGAAAAATTATGGTTGATACTTATGGAGGTCTCATTCCGCATGGCGGAGGGTGTTTCTCTGGCAAGGATCCTACAAAAGTTGACCGTTCTGCCGCCTATATGGCGAGATTCGCGGCAAAAAATATTGTCGCGAATGGCATGGCGAAAGAATGTTTAGTGTCGGTTGCTTATGCCATCGGCATGGCCGATCCTCTAATGCTTGAGGCCGTGAATGAAAAAGGAGAAAGCGTGGTAAAATTGCTTAATCATAAATTTGATTTTCGCCCCTTGGCCATTATTGAGCGGCTGAACCTTAGACGGCCGATTTATCGTCAAACCGCGGCTTATGGCCATTTTGGCAAAGCAGGTTTTCCTTGGGAAGAAATAATTAATCTTTAGTTCGGAATCTTGGGCGAATCCCGCACTGCGGGGCGAAGAGCATATAGAGTGACCTTGGTTATAATTTAGTTGATGAAACGTCATATATACAAATTGTGACGATCGTCACAATTTGTATATAAATGATTTTGTCTGGAATAATAGAATAGTAAAAATGGAGGAGTTTTTATCCCTATCCCCCGGGGCGGACTGGTTCGGCGGCAAAGTGCTGGATAAACAAAAAATATGTTATAATATACCCCGTTAGAAGTCTGACTTAGCATAATAATTGCGGCTCTAGTCATGAATAAATACATCAACCAGTTAAACACTATAATCATCACAGCCCCGCATAGCGGGGCCGAGGACTTCTAACGGGGTAGATTTTTAAGGTTAGTTCTATTGGTGAAAATGTCTAAATTATTGGGGGCAAAAAAAAGAAAAAACCCCGCACATCACGGACGCAATAAGCCAGTGGCGCGGGGCCAAAGACAAGAAACTCGCGCAAAAAAACGCCTCAAAGAACGTGTTTTGGGCGTTATTCAGCGTCAGGTCAAATTAAGGGAACTAAAAGTTTTGGCGCGGCGCGGCGTCATAGGTACGGTAGTGGTCGTTTTGTTTATTTCCAGTCTTTTTGTCAGAGCCGAGCCCAATCCGTTGCTTGTTCATGAAGTAATTTATCCGCAGTCTTGCCGTGGCACTTGGCAGGGGATGAATAATATTTTTACGCAGGAGCTTGATGCCAGAGCCGAGGCCGATGATTTTAATAAGACCAATAGCGCCATGCCCGCCTTGGGCGAACCAACTGTTGCGGCAGTGCCGGGCAAGGAAGAGTACAACGCTTTCACGGTGTCATTGCCAATTCTTGACCAGCAGTCAAATGTTGATACGTTGATGGATCAGCCGTCAGATACAGATCAGGATTTACAATTGATTATTCCACCCATTATTCCTTCTCAAGAGGAGTCGCCCGTTGAAAACGCGCCTTCTCAAAATACACCCATTGAAGATAATGACAATAATAGTGAAAATAAGAGTTTAGAAAACGCTCCTTCAGAACAAGTTCTTGGGGAAGAGGACAAAGCAGATGATTCCAGTCAGCCGGTAACAGACGAACAGCTGTCAACGGAGAAATCCAATGAGGAACAGGAACAGCCGTTATCGCCACCCTCACAACCTCAACCCCAAGAGCCGCTAGATACTCAATTATTTCCAGAACCTGAAACAAAGCCATTGGCGCCACCCGACGATACGTTGCCAATGCCGACAGAACCGCCGGCAACAGAACCGTCAGGAGCGGAACCGTCGTCAACAGACCAGCCGATAATCAATTTCAACAATTTGTTGGATAAACTGATTAATAAAGCTTTGGCCGAGGAAGACGCTATCCTGAATACAGATACCAACGCGAGTACGGCAGATACAAATGGCGCCGAAACTAAAGTTGATTCTAATAGCGAGGCAGACGGCTTTAGTGTTGAAGACATAGTGAAATCAGTGGCGGAAAAGATTGGAGATATTGTTAGCGATTCTGCCGATAAGGTGAGTGAAATCATCGCGCCAATTACGGCGGAGCCAGTGGATATACAAAATTTAACACCCGGCACCCCGTCCCTAGAAACAAAACCGGAGGCTGAAGATTCGCCGTCTTTGCTCGGCACTTTATTTGATGCGGTGGGGCAGGCAATATCTGCAATTACGGATTTAATTTCGCCATTGCCGCCGTCAGTTTTAGAGGCTCCATCATTCGCGATACAGGATAGTAATATCTTAAAAACGGAAAATGGCACAATGGCCTGTGCAGACTTCACCCCTCCTGCCACCACGCAAATTGAACAGGCGTCGCTCGGTCTATCATATACTTTAAAAGATCAATCGCCATTGCCAAACGAGCAGTCTGGATTTCTATGGGCTGAATATACTCAAGATAGACAGAATTGGATGATATTAAGTTCCATTGAAGACACGAACTCATCAGTTGAATCGGCTTATCATTTATTTAATTTTCCTCCCGACTTTGACGCTGGACGCATAAGCGAGACCATTGTTCGTTTGCGCTGGTTTGGCAAATATGATGAGCCGGAAATTTTTATAGATAGTTTATGGCTAGATGTTGCTCGCCTTGGCGACAGTGAGCAGGAAAAGCCTTCGGAATTAAAAACCGCTAAAAAAGATTTTGCCGCTTTTGAGGACCCGGTTTTTAATTTAAGCTTTGATCCGCAAGTGCCCCTATCAGCAAAGAGAGGCGTCATATTTGATAACAGCCAGTCGCAATCAATCATAGAAAAGTATAAAGAAAGATATAAGCAGTGGCTGGAATCATGGGCGAATTTTATTATTCAAAAACCATTGTCATTCGCGCGTAACGCGCTGGCGCAATCTCCGTCGGCTGATCAAGCGACGCCAAACGACGCGGCTCTATGGCATGAGACTAATCTGGATATTTCCGCGCGTCTATTGACTAAGGATTATGGACCCACTGACATTGTTCCAGAATTATTGCGCTTAAATTCCGGGCAATTCAAAATATCGCTTGCCGCGCGCGCCTTCCGCCCTGGCGCCTATATTTTACAAACAACAATTCAAAAAGGGGAGAGTGTCCAAACCCTAGAACAAGATTTCACTTGGGGGGTACTCGTCGTAAATACTGACCAGTCGGTTTATAAAACCGGCGACGAAGCTTCATTCTTCTTTGGGGTCTTGAACGATAAGGGAGAGACTGCCTGCGACGCGACGCTTGAAGCGAAAATTACGGATCCTGCAGGACAGGCGGTGACACTAGCCACGGCTGACGGCACCATCAAGTCCTCTAGTTCATGCGCGAAAAACAGCGTCACTGATACGCCTGACTATGGGGCGACTTATCATACAACCACGGCAGGCACCTATGCACTGGCAGTGACGGCTACGACGGTTGAGGGGAGCCACACCATCACTGACACTTTTTCAGCACAAGATGACCTTCCGTACCGCGTTCGTCGCAGAGGCGCGAGTCGTATTTATCCTTTGGCCAAGTACGAGATGTCAATTGAAGTTACGGCACGCAATGATTTTAAGGGAACTGTTACCGAGCGCGTTCCGTTAGATTTTATTGTCACGCCGTCGTCGAATTTTGTAATTACTGCAGTAGAAGACGCCCAAGCATTAACGTGGGATGTTGCGCTTCAAGCAGGAGAGAGCCAAAACTTCACGTACGAGTATAACGCACCTGACATTTCTCCAGCCATTTTTCATCTGGGAGAATTTTCTTTAACCGCTTCCGGCGCCGATCAGCCGATATTTATTGAACCCAATCAGTGGGAAATAGCGAGCGACGGACTTGACCCAGTTATTATCCACGCGCCAGAGGTGGCGCTCCGTCCAGAAGTGCGCGGAAAGGCCGAGCGATTAGCAAGAGAGGTGCCGCTTCCCGAGAACGTTCCGCATCACACCCGTTCAATGGAAGGAAATTTTGAAAGCCGGAAAATGAATAGACCCGTCAGTCTTGCTCTGGCTCGCGAGCAGGTGCCGCCAAACGCAAAGATTTCTGTTGTTGACGCTTATGGTAAAGAAATTACTGACGGTATCGTAGTAAATACAGAAGAAGATACTATGACCGTGGATATTAACCCCGATGCTAAAGGTATGCGCCCGGGAAAATATACTCTTTATGTGACGGATCCTGACACCGAAGAAGTGCTGGCTGAACAGGATTACACTTGGGGAGTGTTGGCTTTCAACCCTGATTATGCCGTGTATCCGCCTAACACAACAGCCAATCTCTCCTTTGGCGTGCTTGATGATGCCGGGCGGGTGCTTTGCGATGCGGCCTTGGTCGCTATTATTGCCGATCCTAGCGGGAATGAAACAGTGCTTGGCACTGGCGATGGTTCGATACGGGTAAACGAGGAATGCTATCAAATGGAAGATACGCAGAAACCAGATTATGAAGCCAACTTTGACACAACTATTCCCGGTATCTATCAAATGACCATCATCGCCAAAAGTAAAAACGGCGAGCGGACGCTCAATGATTCGTTTTCTGTTGATCCAAACGCCGCGTTTTACCTCAAGCGCACAGGGCCGACCCGCACATATCATCCAGCCACTTACAATTATTCCCTCGACTTTACCGCCAAAGAGGCTGGCACTTATGACATAACGGAAAAAGTTCCTGCTTCATTTACTATAACGGGTGATGGTTTTACCGTAACCGAACAAGACCAAACAAAAATTTTACACTGGCAAGTAACGGCCGTGGCGGGGGAAACTAAAACACTGGCTTATCGTTTCAAAGGACCGCCGCTCTCGCCGTATCTTTTTTTACTGGGAGCGGCGGAAGTAAAAACATCCAGCCCAAATCAAACATGGGTTGAGCCCAGAGAGTGGATGCTGGCCTCTGACAACGCTTGCTCTTCCGACGTTGATCCTTCTGGAAACTGGAATACAGCTGGTTCATGGACCTCATGCGGTGGCGTGGTACCGACGACAACTGACACCGTCGCCATTGTTGACGGCGATACTATCACGATCGACTCCGCGCCTAATTCTGTCATTTCCGTCAACATCAATCTCGGTGGTACGTTAAATGGCGGCTCGGCGACTCTCAATATCAACAATACCGCCGCATCTGGCACTTCTTTTACCAATAGCGGTACGTGGACCTCCTCAACCGGCACCGTTAATTTTGGCAGCGACGTTGCGTTAACAATGCTTTCAGGAAGCTTTATTGGTTCTAATAATTTCAATAACATTACCCATACTTTTACTCCCACTGCTGCAAGAACATACACCGTGGGCGCGGCAGTTGAGATTGGTGGTAATTGGACGTCAACTCCGGGGTCTACCAGTAACGCCCGCGATTTAACCATTAATTTAAGTGGAGCAACTACTGTTACTGGGACACTAACTCTTGATGGTCGAGGTTGTAATAATGGCGCTGCTGATGGCACCGCTTCTACCACGCAATTTTCTACCAATGGCCAGAACTTAACAGTTCGCGCGATAGTTGTTGATGGTATTACGAATGGGGATGGTTGCCGATTTACCACAGCTAACTCTTCTGTTGTTACGTTTACGGGGACGGGTACTACGACGCTTTTCACTTTAGGTCAGACAGGTAGCACCGCCTTGATGACTACCGGGACTACTACTGAATGGGATGTTACTTCCGTGTCAGGCACCCCGACGCTTTTTTCCACTTCCGGGACAACAATTACCGTCCACATTTTAAAAATCGCTGCCTCCGCAACCATTGTCAACCTTGGCGCAGCCTTTACGATTGACGCCAATTCTGGAAATAAATTATGGATTAATTCTGGCATTTTAAATCAGGAAAACAGAACTATTACCGCCGGAGCTAGCGCAACTCTGCAGATTGATTCTGGCGGCACTTTGTGCTTGGGCGGGACAACTGCTTCCACCACGGCTAATTGTGCGTCAGGCGCGACTCAAGCTACGGCTCAAGCAATGCCTTCGTTTACCACCTATACTTTTGACGCCGCCTCAACCGTTTCCTACCTTTCTAACGCTAACGTCGTGTTTTCCAGTACCCCGAACTATGGCAACTTAACGCTCAACCCGGTCTTGATCAGCACCAACCGTACCTATACACCTGGAGGAGCCATGACCATTAACGGTGATTTCACTATCAACCCTAATGAGTCGTTTACCGATACTCCCTCGCTCACCGTCGATCCACTTAATAACTATACCGTGGCCTCTGGTAAAACCACTACCATTACGAAGACCAATGCCGCCACTTCTGTTCTTATTCTGCCGTTAGCAGTGAGCCAATACCTGTCAACAGGTAAGTTAGTCATTGCCAGTGGTGGAACACTCAATGGTGCTATCAGTTCTGCCACGATTATCATTAAGGACACCGGCGCGGCTTTTACCAATAGCGGCACTTATACTTATGGCCTCACAAAAGTGTCTTATACGAACACCACTAGCTCCACTGTGTTAGGCATGACCGGCACCAGTGGCACGAATGGATATTATGATTTAGACATAAATGGCACTGGAGGAACCCATACGCTGGGGGCCAACACCACGGCCAATAATGCCACCACCATTACCGCCGGCACCTTAAACACTTCGGCAGCCAGCAGCTTCACTTTGACCACTAGCACCTTGAGCATCACGGGCGGTCTAACGGCCAATGCCTCGTTTATCAATATAACCGGAGCCGGCGCGGCTTTTACTAAGTCTGGCACATTTACTTATGGTACTTCAACAGTTGAATATACTAATGCTACGGGAGCGACTGTTTTGTCTATGAACAATGTTGGCAGCACCAACGCCTATTACACTATTTGGGTTGCCAATGGCTCTCATACTCTCGGAGGGGATATCCGAGTTTATGGCGATTTAGCATCAGTATCTGGCACCCTTTCTGACGCGACTGATAGCGTAACGGTAGTTGGTAGTGTTACTTGTTTTGCTGCGTTTGCGTGTGGAACCATTACATTTACGGGCGGCACTTTTACCCAGATCGTCGCTGCTAATCAGACTTTTGGCACGAATGCATCAGATAGTACTATAGATTGGACTTTTAATAACCTGACTTTTGATAGTTCTTCTGGATCAAACACTATTACTTTAGGTAATATAGGTTTGACTGGTACCGGTCAAATTATTGTTAATGGAACATTAACAATTGGCACAGGGGGCACAATGACCACTCTGCAGGCTGATACCTATGACCGCATCATTGACGCGAACATCGTGACCATTACCTCAAAAGGAATCTTGTTCGCCTCGTCTTCGGCGTTGTTCACCGTTGCCGGAGCATTTACTCATACTTCCGGCGGCACTTTCACTCACAGCAACGGCATTGTCACATTTGACGGCACCGCGGCCTTGAATTTTGTAAATAATACAACGACTTTTTATGATGTGGTGGTTGCTACCGGGGTAACAAGAACAATTACCGCAGGAGCCAGCAATGTTCTTACTATAGCCAATACTCTGACAATTAATGGAACAGGAAGAATGGTCTCATTTTCTTCCGAACAATTGTATCTTACAAAAAATGGTGAAACGCCGCTCATTGTGGGCGGGGCAACAGCAGTGAATGGACTAACCCTTGTTGTATATAGGCCAGCTGGCACGGCCACTAACGTCGCCGCCACGACTTATAATTACCTCTATATATTACCGACCGCGGCGACGACATTAACCCTTCTCGGCGCAACCACAGTCAACGTCAACCTTTTAGTGACAGGTCCTGGTGCCGGTATAGTTGCCACTCTGGACACGAATGGCCAAACCCTCAATGTCGTCGGCGCTGTCGTCGCCGGTTTTGGTACACCGGGTGCTGTTATTATAGGCGCGAGCACAGTGGATGTGGACGGGGATGTATTAATTTGGGATGTTTCCGGAAGCTATATCAGCATGACTTCGGGCAGCTTGAATGTTGGCGGCAACTGGTCTAATGGAGCGAATTCAGTCTTTACTGCCGGCACTGGCACCGTTACTTTTGACGCCGCGGACGCCGGTAACACCATCGCCACGGGCGGAACTGACAGTAACCATGATTTTTACGATGTCATCTTTGATAATTCAGCCGGCTCTTGGATATTCCAGACAAACGACGTCTTAATCTCCAATAATTTAACCGTCACAAATACATCGGCCACAGGAGTTAACGCCTCGGTGAATGTGACGGTCAACGGCAGTGTTACTGGAGCGGGTGTAATTAACATTACTAATAGCGTGACCTTTACCCAAAAAGTGGCAGCCGTCAGTAAGACTTTCGGCACCACCTCTGGTGCCAATGATTGGACATTTTATAACTTAGCCTTTGAAAACTCCTCGGGACCCCGGACCATTGATACTAATGGAGGGTCGGGACAAATTATCGTTTCCAATACCCTAACTATTGGTAATGCCGATGATTCCACGGTGACCACTCTTGACAACAACACTACTAATGACCGCATCATTGACGCGAACATCGTGACTATTACCTCTAAAGGAAGCTTGACCGCTTCTTCCTCGGCTTTATTCACCATTGCCGGCGATTTCACCAATAACGGCACCTTCACGCATAGTAGCGGCACAGTTACTTTTGACGGCGCGAGCGCCAACATTAACATACCAGACGCGGGCATAACATTTTATAAGGTTATTATTGATATCAGTAGCCCCAATGCTAAAACCTTAGTGAACGGTGCCACGATTGCCGTGATGACTGTGGCTAACACCCTCACCGTTAATGGCACTGGCGCCTTGACTTCCGGAGGAGGCAATGAACAGGTTAAGCTCACCAAAGACGGCGATACCGGAGGAGTGCCTTTAACGGTTGGCGGTGCCACAGCCGTTTCGGGGGTGGCCGCTTTTATTTACGCTCCGGCCGGCGCCGCCACCACGGTTACCGGAACTACTTACAGCTCTCTTACTATTAACCCTACTGCGGCTACCACGTTGACGTTAGGCGAGGCTGTCATAACAAGTGGCGCTTTGTATGTCTTTGGTCCCAATAGCACTACCGCCGCCACTCTAAATACAAATAACTACGACCTGACAGTTGGTGGAGCCTTGTTTGTCGGTGCATGGTATTTGGGTTATGCCGATGGAGTGGTTAATTTGGGAAGCAGTACGGTTACGGTGAGTGGGGACGTTTGGATAATGCAAGATACGGGATCCGAACTTGATGCCGGCTCATCTACCCTGACGGTTGGCGGAAACTGGGTTTGGTTTTCCGCCTTTAGCTCCGGCGGTATTTTTACGGCGGGCACGAGTACCGTCAAATTTAATGCCGGTGATGCAGGGAATACCATTGATGCCGGCGCCGGCGCGTTTAACAACGTTATATTTGACAACGCCGCCGGCTCCTGGACGTTTCAGACCACGGCGGCGACAATTTCTGGAGATCTCACCATGACCGCGGCCACGCAGGTTAACGCTTCGGTTAATGTTACAGTGAACGGCAATGTATCGTGCGGTGTGACATGCGGAACGATTAATATCACAAACGCTGTTACGTTTACCCAATCCGTTGACGCGGCTAAGAATTTTGGCACCAGCGTTGTCGATGACGCAACAGTCTGGACATTTAGCAGTCTGACCTTTACAGCCACTACAGATACCATAACTACTAGCTCCAATGGCACCGGCAATATAAATGTTACTGGCACCTTAACTATTTCCGGCTCAACTACTCTGGATGCCGGCGATCGTAATTGGGTTCTATCCGGCGCTGGCACGCCCTTCGCGCGAACCGGAACTTTCACCGGAAACACATCCACTTTTAATTATACTTCAACCACCGGAGTTGACGCCCTTTCCTCGGCCGCCATGACCGGTTCTAATGCCTACTACAATCTCACTATCAACTCTTCCGGCGACACCTTCACGGCTGGTGTGGCTGTTGCGGCTACTAACAAAGTGCTCGTAACCGCCGGTATCCTTGCCATGGGTGCCAATGCTTTGACCGCAGGCTCCACAGGTGTCACTGACTCTGGCCAAATTAGTGTGGCTTCCGGTCATTCTCTAACCTCAAGTGGCACCGTCACCATCGTTAGCTCGGCCGCAAGTACAGCGAGTTGCCTTGGCGGAACAACCCTGCCGGGGTGCACTGGCGCAGTGGGCACACTCACTTTATCCACTCTTGTTATCGGTGACGGAGCCACCACCATGACCACGGCTTTTGGTGGTACCACTCCGAGCATGGCCATTTCTACGCTTCTCAATATCACTACGAACGCCACCTTCACCGCCGGTACGGGAAGTACTATTACTTTGTCAGCGGCTGGCACTCCCATTACTCGAGACGGGAACTTCAGATGCGGTACAAGCACGGTTGCTTATACTTCCTCCACCGGAGTTGACGCCCTGTCTTCGGCCGCCATGACCGGTGACTGCACAACCGGAAACGCCTTCTACAACCTAGTTATAAACGGTACAAACAATTTTCCCGTTACTAACGATATTATTGTTACTAATAATTTAACCGTGACGGCAGGGTCACTTACTGGTACAAGCAATGTAACCGCCAACAGTAATGTTGCCTGTGGCGTTACTTGCGGCTCGATTACTTTGACCGGCGGCACGTTTCTCCAATCAGTAGGGGATGCCAAAAATTTTGGCACAAATGTAGACGAAGACGATACTTGGACATTTAACAATCTTACTTTTACAGCCACCACAGATACCATAACCACGAGTTCCAATGGTACTGGCAACATAAATGTTACTGGCGACTTAACTATTTCCGGCTCAACCACTCTGGACGCAGGAGACAGAACATTCGTTTTGTCAGGTAGTTCCGGCTCGCCGTTCGTGAAAACAGGCACTTTCACTTACAATACTTCCACGATTAAATATACTGGTACGACAGTAACGGTATTATCTATGACCGGCACCGGTGGTAGTGATGGGTACTATAATCTCACGGTGGACGGCACCGGGCCATTTAACGCCGGCGGAGCAATTGTAGCAAATAACGATGTCACGGTAACGTCCGGCACACTGGCTATGGGGGCGAACGCCCTCACAGTGAACGGCGGCGACATCTCGGTCAGCGGTATCTTCTCGCAAACCGCGGGCAGCGCCACCACAGTTGTCACTACTGGCTCCATTGGAGGCGCGGGTACTACGACCTTTGGCGAGCTTAACATTGGCACTGGTTCAAGTGACCAAACTACTACGGCTGGCGGCGACTTCACTGTCTCCGGCGTTCTGACCACTGTCTCATCTTCCAGCACCAACAATTTTGACGCTTCTTCTAAGACCATCACCCTCTCGGGCACAGGCACGCCGTTTGTGAATAACGAGACGTTTACTTATGGGACTTCCACTATAAAATACACTGGCAGTGATACCACCACAGTTCTTGCGATGACTGGCACCGGTGGGACAAATGGATATTATAAATTGATAACTCAAGGCACAGGTCCGTTTAACGCTGGCGGAAGTATCACAGCCAACAACAATATCAACATTACGAGCGGCACTTTTGCCGTTGGCGGAAACACCTTAATTGGTGCCAATATCACTGTTGACGGCGGTTCGTTGTCGGCAACAACGAGCGGCGGAAAAATTAAAATTTCCGGCGGCGGAGATTTGTCCGTCACGAGCGGAAGCATTGTTACGGCTGATGTGGCGACCCCGGTTGAAATCACAAGTTCTGATACCGCTACGCCAACCTATGTTGGCGTGAGCGTTACTGGCGCTTCCAGTACAATAAATATCCCCGAATTGGATATTGATTATTTAAAGAGCACGGGATTTGTCGTTGGCGCGAGCGTTACCGTCACGGCCATGGATAAGGTGAGATGGGGCGGGAGCGGTGGAACATGGAATGGACAGGCGGCGGTGGGCGAAGTGCTGTTAGACGCCACGAGTTTAACTAAGACGCTTGATGGTCATGTTTTTCCAAATACATGGGCGAGCCAAGGCGGTTCTGATTGCAACGTCAGAGCGAATACTGATGGTACTGTCACCATGACAAATTTTTCCGGAACATATAGTGGCGAAGACTATGATTGCGATAATGGCGGTACGGTAACATGGGTCAGCGGGCTCTCGATAGCCGGCACGGTTTATACTGACGAAGGGTCAACTCGTATGACCACTGGACCGACCGTGCGCGTAAAAGTTGATGGAGCAGGGGACTTCAGTGATGTGGCAGATACTACCAATTGCCCGGGGAGTAGCCCCTGCGGTGAATACCTTATCACAGGTGTCACTCCTACGGACAGCGGAGCAGTGCTTACGATTTATCTTGATGATGAAACAGAGAATGCCACCACTGTCACCATATCGAGCGGCTTGGATTTAACGGGCATAGACCTTTACCAAAATCGTGTCATCGTGCGATACGAAACCGGCAGCAGTATTACTAATACCAATTTAGACCAATATGACTGGGTTAACGAAGGTGATGCGAATATTGATGGAGACATTGGTTTCCAGGTGACAGCCGGCGCTTTGACAGTCTCTAAAGACAGAGAACTCCACATCTGGACAGGCAAGACTTTCACGCCGGGCGGAAGCGTTACCACAAATACCGGAGGCAGTGGAGTTGGTGGAGACGTCCATATTGTGGGAATTTTTACAGCCACGACTACCGAGAGTCATTCGGTCGGCGGCTCCTGGACTGATACTGGCACGTTCAATCCCGCCAGCTCAACGGTCACGTTTGCCGCCACCTCTGGCACGAAAACCATCACTTCAACCGGCTCGTCATTTTATAATTTGATTATCAACGGTTCGGGCGGCGAGTTTCAGCCACAAGACGCCATGGTTGTTACAAACGACCTTACTATAACCGCGGGCACGCTGTCGGGAACGCAAAACGTGACGGTTAACGGCCATGCTGTAGGTACCGCCGGAATAATCAGTCTTACGGGGGGCACATTTGAGCAGCGAGTAATCGCTAACAAAAATTTTGGTCCAACGACCGCCAGCACCAGCTGGACGTTTAGCACGCTCATTTTTTCTAACAGCAATGCTGGAGCCACGGAAATTATGATTTTTACTGAACCCTGTAGTACTTGCGGCGTGACCGTTAGCAGTATTCTTTATATTGGAAAATCTGGCGATGCGGTTGACGCGACAACTACTCTAAATGCTGAAGACAAAATTTGGACACTATCGGGCACGGGCGGCGATCCTTTCCAGATTTTGGCCTCACCAGCGGGCGATTTAGCGCCAGCTGCTGCCACTTTTGTTTACACTGGCAATAACGAGGCGGGTAATACCACAGTGCAGTCCGAAACCTACATTGGGTTAGAGTTTAACAACGGTTCAGAAATATATGCCTTGGAAGGGGAAACTAGTGGCAGCACGACAGTGACAATTACTGCCGGCACTTTGAATCTTAATGGACAAACATTAACTTCTAACGGCAATCTCATTGTCAATGGTACGTTGTCAGGAGCAACTGATGTTATGGTGAATGGCAATGTTACTGGCAGTGGCATAGTAACCTTGACCGGCGGTACGTTTGAGCAGGTTGTGTTTACCGACAAAACGTTTGGCTCAAGCTCTGGTACGAATACGTGGACTTTTAGTGGTTTGAAATTTAATAACTCTAGCGGTGCGGCTGGCCGCACGATTACGCCAAACGCCGGTACGGGCGATGTAGTGGTTTCTGGAACACTGACGCTTGGCGACAGCGGAACGCAGATAATTACCTTTAATAATGATACTAATGATAGAGTCTTTGACTTGAATGGCGCGATTCTTATATCAACCCAAGGCTCCTTTACTGCTTCAAATAGTGTCGCGTTCTCTGTAGCAAGTAATTTTACCAATAACGGCGCCTTTGCCCATTCCAGCGGTACCGTGACATTTGACACGACAGGCATAAGCATTCTCGCTGGCACCGGTTCGCCCGCCATAACTTTTTTCAATTTCACTTCAACCACGGCCGGAAAAACAATCAATTTTACAGCCGGACAAACTTTTAGAATAAACGGCAAATTGACTATTTTGGGCGCTGACCTAAATCCGGTTAATCTTCATTCAACTTCATCTCCGACGCTATGGACAATAAATCATCAAGGAACAGAAAGCGTGCAATACGCCGATATAGACGATAGCGCTTGCGACGGTAGTAGCAACATCAGTCTTGATAGCACGTCCACCGGCACTAACGATGGGACTTGTTGGCTTTTCCCGAGTTTGTCTTTCACCATCAGTCCGACAAGCGTTAGTCTTAATTTAACATCCCCGACTTTTACTACGACGGCCACTAATACATTGACCGTGACCGCGCGAGCTGAATTTGGCTATACTTTGACTGCGTATGAAACTGGCGTGCTAACACATACGGCATATCCGAGCAAGACCATAGATGATTGGACTGGCATCCATCCAACTGGTTCGGCTTGGTCAAGTACTTGTATCGCGGCAAGTGAATGCGGTTTTGGTTATAATACGAGCGACGCTGATATTGGCATGAGTACTAATTATTCCGCTTTTGCCGGTTTATTAGACGCGCCCGGCGACGCCGTGGCGAGTTCCTCGGGACCAGTCACTGGCGAGGCCACCACCATCACCTACCGCTCTTCAGTTAGCGCCATTCAAGCCGCTGGGCCATATCAGACGACCATTATATATATAGTGACGCCACAGTTCTAGTGAAGAATATGGAATATTGAATATGGAATATAGGGATGTGCTGTGAAGAATATGGAATATTGAATATGGAATATAGGGATCGTTGATTTGAGAAAATTAATTGAAGAATATAAAATTTAGAATATAGGGATCGAACGGTGGAGAATATTGAATATACATTATGAAAAGTGAGATTAAGTCATTTAGAGATTTGGTGGTATGGCAAAAAGCATCTGCTTTGGCAACTTTGCTGTATAAAGTTACGGAAAATTTTCCTAAAACAGAAATATATGGAATAACAAGTCAGATGCGACGGGCAGCGGTATCGGTTTCTTCTAATATTGCCGAGGGATTTAAAAGAAATTCAAAAAAAGAAAAAGTGCAGTTTTATTCAATGGCTTATGGGTCTCTTTCGGAATTGGAAAGTCAAATAGAAATTTCTTTTCGTCTGGAATATTTAACAATTACTAACTACGATCAAATTTTATCCGCAATCAACGAAGTTTCTCGACTCCTAGACGGTATTATTAGGTCCACTAATAGAAATTATCAAAGTAGGTTTGATGTTCTCGTTGCTGTATCTATATTCTATATTCTATATTCTATATTCCCAATCTCACCGGCTAATGCTGGTGAAATTGGTCTGGCTGTCACAAGAAACCGCTTTGATATTGAGATGCTCTCGGGCGACACATACAAGGGTGATTTAGCCGTGTATAATAAATCAGCAGACGCCGCCTTGCCTGTGCACGTGGAATTGGCGCTCTGGAACATTAAAGAGGATTCTGAAGATATTGAGTTTGTTCAAGCGGAGTCATTGCTTAATGCCACACGTTGGTTTGAGGTTCAGCCGAAAGATTTTATTTTAGACCAAGGCGGCGATAGGCAAATTAAGTTTGAGATCACGGCTCCCAAAGACGCTTCGCCCGGAGCGTACTTGGTAATGATGCGTTTTCAGGCGGTTTTGCCGGAACATTATTTTTTGAAAGAAGGTCCAAGATTTTTGCCCGAGATTGGCGTTTTGTTTTTCATCAATGTCAGAACACTGGCCATTGACAGCGCGGCAGAAAATAATCGCTTAAATATCGTTTCATTTGAACCCGAAGGGACGCATCGCTTAACTTTTATTGACCGTTACGTGGTAAGTCCTGCCAATGCTGGCGTATTTGACGAAGCAGTAAAAAAATTAGTGGCTAAAATTGAAAATAAAAGCATCTATTATTTTAAAGCCTCCGGCTTTGTCGTTATTAAAAACTTGTTTGGCCAGACAGTGTCACTCATTAAAATTCCCGAAAAATTTTTACTTCCCAACCGTACTCGCAGCATCCCCATCACCGTTATCACACCACCAACGGAACAATCAAAATCCAATATTCTATATTCCATATTCTATATTCTTCAACAACAAACATACCTCGGCCCCTACACCGCGACACTAACGCTCAACGTTCCATCAAGCAATGGGGGAGTAGAGCCAATTTCAGAATCAATCAATTTCTGGATTATCCCATGGAAGTTTTGGTCGGCCGTTATTATTATAGCGTTGTTAATCGCGTTCATTATATTAAAATTGCGGCGTCGGCTTCGGCCGGCACTAAGTGCGCTGATCGGACGCTGAATATGTGGAACGCTGAATTTACGCTGATAACGACGCTGATCGGACGCTGAATATGTGGAACGCTGATATTTACGCCGAATGGATATGAACAAGGTTAAGGATTTCTTGTATGAAAAGGAGTCGTATCAGATTAGAGGAGCGTGTTTTGATGTTTATAAAGCATTTGGTGGAGCATTTAAGGAAAAAATAGTGGATCGGGCGCTTACTAAATCTCTGGCTAAACGCGGATTAAAAGTGGACGAACAAAAACGTATAAACATTTTGTATGATGGTGAAAAAATTGGTACCTATATTCCCGACAAAATCGTAAATGATGCTATTATTTTAGAAGTGAAGGCAAAAAGTTTTATCACCAAAGATGATATAGATCAATTTTGGAAATATTTGAAAGGGTCAGACTATAAATTAGGATTCCTTGTAAATTTCGGTCCGGCAAAATTAGAAATAAAAAGAGTGGTATATGATTCAGCCAGACCAGTTCGGCGTGTTTCGGCGTCCTTATCGGCGTGAATCAGCGTTTATATCAGCGTATTCATCAGCGTAAGTCGGCGGTATTATGGTTATCCACAGGCGGGCTTGTGTCAATTCTATTACTTTTATGATATAATTCATTCAATATTAATAAGTCCTAATTATTAAAAATCGTAATTCATTCTAAATATGGTCAAAAAACTACGCAAATATCAACGATTTACAGTAGTTTACGTTTTAATTTTTTCAATAATAACTTTCTTTTCGGGCGCGCATATTTGGGGGCTGTTGCCGCCAGCTCGTGCGGCTGCTCTCACCAGTGTGAAAGACGTGCTCTCGACGTCAGAGTCGGGCGCCAACGCGAACCATACAATTCAGTTCGTAACTCCTTCAGGAGTACTACTCTCAACCCATACAGTGACACTCACATTTGACGGCTCACCATTGTTTGACGTTAGCGGCCTTGATGAAGATGATGTGGATATGAGCGAAGACACTACGGGTGATATTGGCGATTGTGGCTCATTTGCTACGGCTAAGACCACTATAGCTGGAGCACCTGACGGCACCAACTGGGGTGTTACTTTCTCCGGTCAGACCATTGTATTCACACATCCTTCTGGTGATGATAACCAAGACATTGCCGCCGGTGCGTGTGTTCAGATAAGGATCGGCGATGGTACTGTGGCTATGGACTCAGGCACGGGCGATGCTCAGATTAATAATCCGGCTGGTAACGGCGATGGTGTGGCTGAAATTGAAACAATTGACATTGCCACCGATAGCACCGTAGACGACAGCGGCACAGCTATGACCGCCACCGTAGAGGGTGTGGCCGTGAGTGTTACTGTTGATGAAAGTTTAGCCTTCTCTATAGCGGTCGTAACATCCGGTAACTGTACAGAAGGCGGAGGCGGGACCGCGGTTACCACGACAGCAACAACCGTGCCGTTTGATAGTATCGCGCTTGCCGTGAACACTTTTTATAGAGGTTGCCATGATTTGACGGTGAGCACTAATGCGGCAAACGGCTATACCACAACTGTCGAAGAAAATAAAAGTTTAATTCGCACCGGTACTGATGGGGGCGACAAGACAATCAATGATGCTATTTGTGATGCGGGTGACGACTGTACCTCGGCCATTGGTGCTGGGACGACGTCGCCTTGGGCCACGGCCACTGCCAATCACGGTTTTGGCTATACATGCAGTGGCAGCGCTTGTGACGCTGCTTTCGCTACAGCTGCTGAATTTAATGCCTTTCCTTGCCGTAGTTCAACAGCGTCAGATTGTGATCCTGTTGATGGACCACTGGCTCTGGCTACCCCGATTTCGTCAGGAGGAGTTCCCGTCAGTGCTCAAACTTCAAGAATTGTATACAAGCTTTCGTTTTCCGCCACTCAACCGGCTGGAACTTACGGTAACACTATTACCTATATAACAACCCCGACATTTTAGTTGAGCATTGGACGGTATTGAATAATTTAATATCATTATCAACTCCGCCCACATGATACTATAGCGGTAATGTTGTCATGAAAATTCGCTACTCGCCATCATCCTTTATTGCTTTTTTAGTCGGTGGATTAACGGTGGGCGTGATCATGTCGCCAACCGCAGTGATGGCGCAAGCAGTAAAAACTCTCACTATCTCACCCCTCACTTTTGAACTAACCGCCAATGCGGGCGAGACTATATCTAATGTCTTAAAGATATATAACAATAACGATTTTAATATATCAGCCAACATTGATGTTGAAGATTTTGCTCCGGCCGGAGAGACCGGTCAAGCAGTGGTTACCGAACCGCAGGAGGATAATACCTATTCTTTGGCTCGTTGGATTACGGTTGAGGAAGAAACATTTGAAATAGAGGCACAAAATTTTCGGCCGATTACTTTTCATGTTAACGTTCCCCTGAACGCCGAGCCGGGAGGGCACTACGGAACAGTACTTGCTTCTATCGCCGATGGTGGTGGCGAGGGCGGAGTTAGCGTGGCATCTAAAGTAGGCGCGCTTTTACTGCTTCAGGTGGCTGGTACGGCTAAAGAGTCTCTAAACGTCGCCAGTATGGGAGCGCCGAATTTTTCCGAATACGGGCCCGTAACCATTGCCACGAGATTCCAAAATACTGGCACTGTCCATTTAAAGCCGCGGGGGTTTATTTTAGTGCAAAATATGTTTGGCCAAGAAACAGCCAAATTAAATTTAGACCAGAAAAATGTGTTGCCTAACTCGGTGCGTAGGATAGAATCAAAATTAGACGAGAAATGGCTATGGGGTAAATATACGGCGACCTTGACGGCGATTTACGGTTCAACCAATGAGCCACTTTCTTACACCACAACTTTTTGGGTGATCCCTTGGCGGGTGAGTTTGGCTGTCGGCCTCATACTATTGATCGTTTTCATTATTCTTTATCGGGCTCGTCGGCGGATATTTTTGGCGCTCAAAATTCTCTTAAAGGGTGAACATAGTTGAAGAATATAGAATACAGAATCTAGAATAGAGAACTTGGAACATGGAATTTAAAACATGGAATTTAAAACACAGATTATCATTTTTTGCGGTTGTGTTGTCGTTGGTTCATTTTTCGTCATAGCGAGCAACCACGTTATTGCGCAATCAAATTCGCAGGGCGTAGGCGTTTCCATTACTATTGAGCAAACAACAACGCCGCCTCCCACTCCGCCGCCTAGCGGTGGCGGAGGAGGTGGTGGTGGAAGTACAGTTATTGTTCCATCGCCAACGGATATCGCCACATTTGTAATGAAAGGTAAGGCTTATCCAAAAGCGATAATAACGATACTGCGCAACGGCGCAGTTACTAAAACGCTGATTGCTGGAAACGACGGATTATTTGAAGCGACCATCTCCGGATTGCCTGCTGGTTTGCAGACTTTTGGCGTGTACGCGCAAGATACTGAAGGGAAAAAATCCGTCACTTTAAGTTTTACCTTAAGCCTATTGGCTAATATGACGACCACGCTGGAGGGCTTAATTATACCGGTAACCATAGAAATATCTTCGCCGGTCGTAAATCAAGGTAATCCATTATTTATATATGGTCAGTCGTTTCCGGAAAGCAATATCAGTCTTTTTATTCAATCAAAAGAAGTAGTTAAAACGACAGCCACTAAGCCGAGCGGCAATTGGCGATATGAATTGGATACGGCGCCATTGGATTTGGGCGATCACGCGGTTCGCGCGAAAGCGCAGGCCTTAACCGGCGAGCAGAGTGAGTTTTCAGAAACCAAATTTTTTCGGGTAATACCGAAAGGAGCTCATGGGACGCCCGGCAGTTGTCCTGCGGATTTGAATGATGATAATCGTGTAGATATTACTGATTTAAGTATTTTATTGTATAATTGGGGCACGCCAAAGAATACTCGCGCTGATTATAATAAGGATGGCAGGGTTGATATCGTTGACTTTTCAATTCTGCTTTACTATTGGGGAACGTGTGTATAGTTGTAAGAATATGGAATATAGAATATTGAATATAGGGATGTGCTGTGAAGAATATGGAATATTGAATATGGAATATAGGGATCGTTGATTTGAGAAAATTAATTGAAGAATATAAAATATTGAATATGGAATATAGGGATCGTTGATTTGAGAAAATTAATTGAAGAATATAAAATTTAGAATATAGGGATCGAACGGTGGAGAATATTGAATATACATTATGAAAAGTGAAATTAAGTCATTTCGAGATTTGATAGTTTGGCAAAAATCTTCCAATTTAGCAACTTTAATATATGGCATTACTAACGATTTTCCCAAGAGCGAAATGTATGGTTTGACCAGTCAAATGCGCCGAGCTGTTGTATCAGTTTCATCTAACATTGCAGAAGGCTTCAAACGAAACTCTAGAAAGGAGAAGGTACAATTCTACACAATGGCCTATGGTTCTCTTTCAGAATTAGAAAGCCAGATTGATATTTCAAAAAATCTTCACTATTTATTGGAAAGCCAATACCAAACAATAATTGAGGCAATTAACGAGGCGTCAAGGCTTTTGGACGGTATTATTAGAGCCACTAACAGAACTCACAACGATCGTTTTTTTTCGCCTGCCATCTCTGTACTACTTGCCGTTGCGATCTCTGTATTCTATATTCAATATTCTATATTCCCAACAGCGCCTGCCGGCGCTGTTTCGTCCGTGCGGCTTTTTTTTATTCCGGAAAATTCCGAGGTCGTTGCCGGTGATATTATAAAAAGTGACATTTGGGTAGACACGCAGGGAAATACTATCAATGCGGTGGATATTAGTGTTTCTTATGATTCAATGGTTGAGCTTTTAAGCGCGGAGAAAAATGATTCAATTTTGAATTTATGGGTTGAGGAACCGAGCTTTTCCGATACTACGCGCCGCGCTAAATTTACCGGCGGCCGTACTGGCGGGTTTGAGGGTCGGGGAATAATTGGGCAGTTGTATTGGAGAAATGAAAACGCCGGGGGAAAAGCAACTTTAGGCTTTGATGAGTCGTCTGTTGTTTTATTAAATGATGGATTGGGTACTCCAGCGGAGCTAGAGAGACGACAATCGGATTATAATATATTGGCCAAGGGAGAGGGTTTATTGAATTTATCTTCGGCCTCGCACCCGGATGAAAATAAATGGTATAATCAGCCGTTTGTGCGTTTAAGTTGGCCGACAATAGAAGGCGCGATTTACAGCTATTTAGTTACGAGGGATCCGGCTCAACTACCAGATGACACGTTGGACGAGCCAGTAGGCAATATTAAGCTAAGCGACCTGACGGACGGCGTATATTATTTTAAGCTTAAACAAAAAAAACTCGGCGAAGAAGGGTGGTCCAGTGTTGTTTCCAGACAAATTAAAATTGACAAAACGCCGCCGGAATTTATTGAGGCAAAGATTTCACGTGATTCGGAACTTGTTCAAAATAAGTATTTCGCGAGCTTTGCCGCTAACGACAAGGCATCTATAGCTCGTTATGAAATAATTGAAGGGGATAGCGCTCCGGAGCCGATATTGCAGCCGCCATTTATTTTAAAAAATCAAGATAGAAGCGTGGCCGTTACAATTAGAGCCATTGACGCGGCCGGTAATTACAAGGACATAATTATACCGGCCCTGACTTGGTGGCAAAGGCCGTCAATTATTTTATATGTGAAAATAGGGCTTATTGTCGGGCTAGCTCTAATTGCAGCGGTGATAATAATTGTGATTATCAGGAGAAAAAAATCAATATAAACATATATGCGAGGGTGGGCGCTTAAATTATTCGTTTCAATTTGCCTAATAACGCTAACGAGTGTCACTGAAGTAAATGCTGCTGGCACCGCTTCTCTATCCCTCTCGCCGTCACAGGGCGCGTTTATTGTTGGCAACTCTTTTGATGTTTCCATATTTGTTAATACCAATGGCAATGATATTAATACGATAGAGGTTAATGTAAAATTTTCGCCAGATACCTTGCAAATAGTCAGTCCCAGCGCCGGTCAATCATTTATTTCGGTATGGATTACCCAACCTACGTTTTCCAATGAGCAGGGGACTATTCATTTTGCCGGAGGGCTTCCTTCGCCAGGCATTAATACCACGGCTGGACTTGTTTCCACTATAACATTTAGGGCAAAAGCTCCGGGCACTGGCACCATAGAAATTTTACCTAACTCAAAAGTTCTCTTGAACGACGGAAAGGGAACAAATATTTTAACTTCAGTTACCAAGGGCTCATACAGTCTAACTTTAGCGGCTCCTGGCGGTCCAGAAATTTCGTCCTCTACTCATCCTGACCAAAACGCCTGGTATAAAAACAATAATCCGGTTTTTAGCTGGACACGAGGTTTAAGCGCGGCGCAACCGGTTGAAAATATGACGGAATTTAGCTGGTGGTTTGATCAGGATCCAAGAGGGTATGCTGATAATAAAGCTGACGGAACGGGCTTAAACGCTTCATATAGCGACGTTCAGAGTGGTATTTGGTATTTCCACGTAAAAGGCAAAATTAGCGATTTATGGGGGCAACAAAGCTCATACGCGGTGCGTATAGATAACACGCCGCCAGCCGCTTTTACGCCAAACATATCGCCGGACGGATCAAAGCCAAATGAGCGGCGCATCGTGTCATTTACTACTACTGATCAGCATTCCGGCCTTGATCATTACGAAGTTAAAGTATTGCCGCTTGATGAAAATACTGGCGCGGAGCCATTTTTTACTGAACATACGAGTCCGTGGCTGACCACTTCTTTGGGTATTGGTCGCTATCAAATAATTGTGCGCGCTTTTGACAAGGCTGGGAACTGGCAGGATGGGACTTTGACAATCACGAATGAACCGCCGCCGCCAACCTTAAAAGAGAAATTCAATCAGGGTATTATAGTGAATGGAAGATTCATTGCCTGGTGGATGATTCTTACCGGCAGTATTATTTTATTGCTGTTACTGCTGCTCATTTTGATATTGTGGCGCCGCGCGCATGAGGATGTTTCAGAGCAAATACAAGAGACTTTGGAAAAAGCGCACGAGCGCTTGCGGCGCCAGCATGGAAAAATTGCCGCTGAACTTAAAGAAGAAGAGGAGGTTAAAGAAGTGTTAAGTCAGGAATTAAAAGATTTAGAAAAGGACGATCACGATAAGGGAGAGTAGCGGGTAGTGGCAGTTTTGAGTTGAAGAATATAGAATATTGAATATGGAATATGGGTATTGAACCGCGAAGAATATAGAATTTAGAATATGGGTTTGAAATTAGAAGATATAGAATTCAGAATATAGGTGTATGAAAAGCGAAATTAAATCGTTTAGAGATTTGATTGTGTGGCAGAAGGCAGCCGCCCTTGTGTTGATCGCTATATTCTATATTCTATATTCTATATTCCCAATCTCGCCAGCTAACGCTGGCTCTGCCTCACTCTCATTGGTTTCCTCAAAGCGAACTTACACCGTCGGCGAAAATGTCGCGGTTAGCGTTATTTTGAGCACGGGAGATGTTAGCATTAACGCGGCAAGCGCTACGATTACGTTTGACCAAAAGAAGCTCTCAGTAGTAAGCGTTTCTCGTTCCGGTTCAGTCTTCACTTTATGGGCGGAAGAACCAACCTTTTCAAATTCTCAAGGAGTAATTAGTTTGGGCGGAGGGTTGCCAACGCCGGGTTTTTCCGGTAGGGGAGCGATTATTATCAGAATTACTTTTCGGGCAAAAGAAGAAGGCACAACGGCTGTCAGATTTGCCGGCGGAACGGTTTTGGCGAATGACGGACTGGGCACTAATGTTTTAGCAGGACTCACTGGTCTTGATTTAACTATTCAGGGAAGGGCGGTCGTTACAACGCCGCCGGAGAAACCCCTAGAAAGAGCGCCGGTTGTTACCCCACCAGGTCAAGTGCCGTTGGCGCCGGTTATTTTGTCGCGTACGCATCCTGACGAGTCTGGTTGGTATCGCAATGCCCAGCCGGGTATTATTTGGGAATTACCGTCTGATGCTAAGGGAGTAAGTGTTAGTATTGATCAAAACGCGAATGGTGATCCCGGCACAACCTCTGAAGGGCTATTTAACTTTTACAGCGCCAAGGAGCCGCTTAAAGATGGCGTTTGGTACGCCCATGTCAGGGTAAGCAATAGTCGCGGTTGGGGGGCGATTGGTCATTACCGCTTAGCTATTGATACCGCGCCGCCGATGATTACAACGGCAAAATTGGTGTTTGAAGCAGCCAGAACCAAGGCCATAGAATTTGCCACTAGCGACCCCTTATCATCAACCGACTATGTATCTATTTTAGTCAATGGAGAACAGGTCGCCTCGCAAGCTAGCTCGCCATACACCTTACCGTCATTAATTCCCGGCAATCATGTGATTACAGTAATAGCCTATGATAAAGCAGGCAATAAAGCGTCCCAGGATCTCTATTTGAGCATTTTGAGCCAAGAAATATCAAGCGCGCCAAGAACAAGTCTTTTAATCATTATCATTCTTATTCTCGCCTTGATTTTGCTGGTTATATTTATCATCTGGCACTTCTATGAACGCCATCATCGCCGGGCCATTTTGGAAGAATTAGCCAAAACCAGGCGAGAGCTTAAAGGAATGTCGCAAAAGTTACGCTCACTGGAGGGTAAATTAAATGCCCATGCTAATGCAAATGTCAGTGAAAAGTCCCAAACAACAATTAAAAAAATATAGGTCGTAAGATGTCAGATAGTAGTTAGGAGTGTTTGTAATTAATATCAACCAGAAACTATCATACTATATAGTATGATAGTTTCCGCACAAGAGGTGCTAGAAACACCCACAATGAACATGGGCATTCGCGTGCCTTGACTGTATCGTTAGGTTTTTGTAATATGTATGAATCCCGCACCATGGCTTAACGGCCATGGTATCTGATTAACACTCTTCGGGAATTTTTTAGACATTATGACCCACGCTGATGCGTGGGGTATCCTGCATGGTGCTGGATGAACTTAAACTCGCATTATAAATAAAGATATGAATACAGCCGTCATCAAAACTGGGGGTAAACAATATTTGGTTAAGCCTGACCAACGACTTAAGGTTGAAAAACTAACCGGTGAAGTCGGCGCGGAGGTAGTTTTTAGCGACGTTTTGTTGGTTGCCAATAATGATCAGCTTATAGTCGGTCAACCAGTGGTAAAAGAGGCAAAAGTGACAGCCACGATTGCCAAGCAGGGTAGAGGCAAAAAAATTATCGTGCAAAAATATAAACCCAAAGTTCGTTATCAAAGGAAGCGCGGTCATCGTCAACCGTTCACAGAGATCGTTATTGGAAATATAGAGTATTAACCCCATTAGAGAATGCCCCGCCCCGCTACGCCACGGCGGGGTGCGGGGTGCAATTTTCCCATACGAGCACGGGGTCTAATGCCCCGTGCGAGTTCTCTAACGGGGTTAACTTACGAAAATACGAAATAATACGAAAGTACGAAATTGATCTTGACTTACGAAAGTACGAAAAGATTAGATTTCTTTTCTATTAAGGAAAGCGCTTTGCAATGTTGCTTCATCCGCGTATTCCAGCCGTGAGCCAGTGGGCAGGCCTCTGGCTAGACGCGTAATTTTGATTTTAGTTGGTTTTAATAGTTTGGCTAAGTATAAGGCCGTGGCGTCTCCTTCTAAATTGTTATTAAGCGCTAAAATAATCTCAATAATTCCGTCTGATTTAATTCTTTCATAAAGCTCTTTAAATCTAAGCTGTTTAGGATTAATGCCCTCAATTGGGTTAAGTAGGCCCCCTAGCACAAAGTATAGCCCGTGGTAAAGATTTGTTTGTTCAATGGGAAAAATATCGCGCCCTTCGGCAACCACGCATAATTCCATCTTGTTTCTTTTGACATTACCGCATATAGAGCAGATTGATTTCTCGCTAAATTGTCCGCATTGTTTACAGGCAGTGACTTGTTTGTGAAGATTTAAAATTGAAGTAGCCAACAGCGCGGCTGTTTCTTGTTTGCCTTGCAACAGCGAAAAGGCAAATCTTTCCGCGGTACGGCGTCCAATGCCGGGTAAAACCATAAAGGCTTCAATGGCGCGACGTAATGGTTCTGGATAGCGAGACATACCCCGTATATCAACATTCATAGGCAAACACTGCACGGCGTTTGCCAATCAATATAAGCTGATACCCAATGTTTATTAGATATTGGTAATCAGCAAAGAAGTTCATATGATAACAATTTTGTAATGAATGTTGTATTACGGGGCATAGCAGTTGGAGCTATAAGCCGTAAGCTAAAATACCGGCACTCCTTGATCCTGCTGCCGCTCAAGATTTTGGAAGCTTACTCGGCCTTCGTCAAAGTATAATTCCACGACACCAGTCGGTCCATTACGGTGTTTTTCTATTCTAATTTGAGCAATATTACGTTCCTCTGGCGATACATCGCGAACGCTGCGATCCATGGCCTTCCTGTATATAAATAAAACAACGTCCGCGTCTTGCTCTATGGTTCCAGAATCGCGCAAGTCGGCGAGTTTAGGAATGGCCGGACTACGAGCTTCCACCGCCCTAGACAGTTGCGACAACGCTAATATCGGTATATTTAACTCACGCGCCAAGCTTTTAAGGGCTCTGGTGATTTCAGATATTTCTTGCACGCGGTTGTCTGATTTGGTGCGCGATTCCATAAGTTGTAAATAATCAATTATCAGTAGCCCCAGTCCTTTTTCCATCTGTAAACGGCGGGCTCTGGCGCGTATTTCCATAATATTAGCCGTGGCTCCGTCGTCAATATATATTGGAGCATTAGATAAAACATCCATAGCGTGACCAATTCGGCTAAAATCATTATCGTCGCCTTTGTCAGAAAGACGACCAGTGCGCATTCGCCAGAGATCAACGCCCGCCTCAGCGCACAGCATTCTATCCACAAGCTGTTCTTTAGACATTTCCAGACTAAAAATACCAACCGGTATTTTTGACTGAATAGCGGCATGGCGAGCTATATCCAGAGCTAATGAGGTTTTACCAACCGAGGGCCGCGCGGCAAGTATAATTAAATCTGATTTTTGCATACCAGCCAGCTTAGCGTCCAACTCTTTAAATTGCGTTGGTATTCCCCTGAGCTTCCCTCCTTCATGATGTAATTCATCAATGCGTTCAAATGCTTCGTTGAGCAGTGATTTTATTGATATGAAGACATGGCGAAGATATTTTTGAGTGACAGAAAACAATGTTCGTTCGGCTTGATCTAAAGTGTTATCAATATCTGGTTCCTCTTCGTATCCTAGACCAGTAATTTTTACACCCGCTTCCAGTAGCCGCCGAAGAGTCGCCTTCCGTTGAACAATACCAGCATAGTTATCCGCATGGGCGGCCGTGGGCACGGCGTTTACCAAGCTGACTAGGTAACTTTGACCGCCTATAATTTGAAGTTGCTTTTTTTCATCCAGACGGTTGCTGATGCTTAGTATATCTATTGGTTCATGTTTTAAGAAAAGATCCATCATGGCCTCATAAATAAAGCGATGAGCATCCCTGTAAAAATCTTCTGCCGTGACAAGATCAATAACCCTAAAGACCGCTTCTTTGTCCAGCAATAGGGCGCCCAGTAAGGACTGTTCAGCCTCCAAATTTTGGGGCGGTACTTTGATTACTTCATTTGTATCTGCGGGCATACCCCGTTAGAAGCCCTCGGCCCCGCTATGCGGGGCTGTGGTGATTAAAATATTTAATTGGTTGATAGATTGTACCATAACTATAAGGATTGATGATTATATTAAATTAGGCTTCTAACGGGGCATACTGTTAACTTTATAACGGGCTTATGCTTTGGGCAAGAGGAAAGAATGGGGGCTGTCTGTGGATTATTGCGTTTATGTGCCTTATGCTATCATATAAAGCAGTAATATATGTATGAACACACATTGGGGCAAGTGCTTTGGTTGGCCTTTCGAGATACAATTGAAAGCCTGCTTATATATTTGCCTTTAGTTTTTGGGGGATTATTGATATTTGTAGGCGGATGGGTGGCGGCTGGATTGATTGGCCGAGGGGTAGAGCGTTTAGGGGAATATTTGGGGCTAGATTACGTTTGGGAAAGGTTACGACTGAATGAGCCATTGATGTATATATGGCCAAAGCAGGCCATATCTCACGCTTTGGGGATGCTTGTTCGCTGGCTTTTGATCTTTTTATTGCTATCGGCCGTAGCTGAGGCGTTACATTTGTCTGCCGTGACAGGCTTCCTGCAATCACTAGTTAGTTATCTGCCGCACCTCGTGTCGGCTATAGTAATTTTAATGATCGGCGTGCTAGCAGCCGGTGTTTTGGATAAATTGACGACCATTGGCGTGGTGGCTACTCGCTTTGGGCCGAGTGATTTGCTTGGGGCTGTTATTCGCTGGAGTGTTTTGATTTTTTCTTTCTTGGCCGCCGCTAGAGAACTGGGCGTTTCTAATGATTTAATCCAAACGGTAATAACAGGATTTGTGGCTATGTTGGCTATAGCCGGAGGCATTGCTTTTGGTCTTGGCGGTAAAGATTATGTGACTGGTCTTATCAGTAAAATTAATCGTGACTTCACGCGCCAATAATTAAAACTAAAGCTTATCTTTATGCGCTTAATTTACCCCGTTAGAGAATGCCCCGCTCCGCCCCGCCGCGGCGGGGTGCAATTTCCCCGTACGAGCACGACGGGGTCTAATGCCCCGTGCGAGTTCTCTAACGGGGTTTGCTAGATTATTGGCATCTGTTTTATATTCAGATCCGTGGGTCCGTAGCTCAATGGTAGAGCAAGAGCCTTTTAAGCTCGAGGTTCTGGGTTCGAGTCCCAGCGGACCCACCATAGATAGAGATATAAATAAAATAAAAAGTTCTAGTTGTGATATTATTTTTTATAATATGACACTATGGGGCGGGCATAGGGTATTCTGGAAGGTGCGGGATAAATCTATTTAGTAATTATCAAATGGCATTTCTTGATAAGCTTATTCTTAATGAAGGCGAGGAGCTTGTCAGCGTCACCAGAGCGCATTGGTTGGCGGTGCTTGCGCCTTATGTGATTATCGCGCTAATTTTCTTAGCGCCGTTCTTTTTTCTCTGGCCATTGTTTCAATTTGGCTCTATTGGAGTTTATGTTTTTTTCGTTATTATTTTTATTGCTATATTTTTGGCGGCGCGAGAAAATCGTCGCTGGCAACGCAGTATGCTAGTTTTAACATCAACCCGCCTTTTATGGTTTGAACAAAAAGGCTTTTTTGATCGTACGGTAACTGAAACTTTTTATCAAAACATCCAGGATATATCTTATCGCATTAAAGGATTTTTTCAGACTATGGCTCATTTCGGGTCATTGCGCGTTCAGATTGCCGGAGCTAGTGGGCCGCTTGAAATCAAATATTTGCCCAATCCTGATAAAATTCAACATGTGATTCTTGATTTTCGGGAACAAAAAAGAGCAGTTGTATCTGGCGCCGATAATGAATGGTGGGAGGATCGTATATCAGCTATGAGTAAGGAGGAGCGGCAAATTTTTTTTAGCAATATTCGCAATCAAATTGGCGAGGAGGCTTGGTATAATTTATTCAGACCAAAAACTCAAAGCAGTGTTAAAGACAGAAACTTGCCCGAGGCGCTCCTCTAAAGTAAAATATCCGTATGCATGTGGTCAATCGCCTAGGCGATCTTAAATCGTGGCTACCGTGGATTATAGGTATTTTGATAGCCTTAATGTCGCTGGCGATTGGAAAACTGGCGGTTAAGAGGTATAGTATACAGCAGGAAATTAAGGCCGAGCAACGGGAAATATCCTTAGCGGGCGCTAGGAATGACGAGCTGTTAACGCTTTTGCAATACGTTCAATCGCCGATTTATGCCGAGGAGCAGGCGCGACTGAAGTTCGGTTTGGCTAAACCGGGCGAGAAGGCAGCTGTTGTGCCAGATGTTAATAGCGGAAATACTGATAATGGCGCGGGAACCCTGTTTGAGAAATCAAATGGCGACATTGAATCAGGGCAACCAAATTATCAAAAATGGTGGAATTATTTTTTTGCAAGTTATGAATGGCAATAAAGTAACGGAAGATATAAATAAGGCCAGTGAATCATTTGATTCAAATAAAACTGCGGATAAAGAGAAAAGCCGAGAGGCCATGCGCTCAATAGTTTTACGATGGATTGAAAGCGAGGATGAAAAAATAAAAAAACATAATATAGAAGAAGAATCCGTTGTTAAAGATGATAGGGGAAAAAGAATAATTGAAGCGCGGTCATTTGATATCGCCACCGTAGAAAAAACCGAAAGGGAAAAAGAAACTATTCACAAAGCTCGTCAGCCAAAAGCGTTGTCGGTCAAGAAAAGAGAGCAACCATCAGGAGAAATGGTGGATCGCCGAGAGCGCGACATTCCGGAATTCCATGTTACTCCCTCATTGCTACCGCGCCGTAAAGTGACCAACGGATTGGCAGTGCTGTATTCTTTTATATGGGTTACGTTTATCGCGGGTATAATGATTTTAAGTTTTGGTGTTTACAAACTAGGGTGGAATGACCCTTTGACCAATCAATTATTGAACTACGTGCCATTGCCGTATGGTTTTGTTCGTTATCATCCAATTTGGTACAGTATTTATCGTCAGGAATACCAAGCCATTAGTCGTTTTCGCGGTCAACAAGCAGTAAGCACTCGTTTAACTGTTTCGCCCGAAGAGATTGAAGGGATTTTATTAAGGCGAACGATTGCCAATGATTTAGCGTGGAGTAATGGTTTATGGGTTACTAGCGAAGAAGTAGAGGGTGAATTTGACAGTATTGCATCAAGGGCTGGATCAACAGAAGAGGTTGAACGTGCCATACAATCATTATGGGGATACAGCCTTGATGAATATAAGCAACGTGTAATTAGACCGTATTTGCTCAAAAAGAAATTATTCGCTGTTTTGGCCGCCAACAATTTATTGCGTCGTAAAACCAGTGAGGCTAACGATTTACAAGTACTTGACGCCTATCTTGATGGGCTTAGGGCATCAACGCCAGTGGTACTGTTTCGCTAATCCCGTTAAAGCCCAAAGATAAAAATTTATATGGAGCTGGAGGCGAGATTTGAACTCGCGACCCATCGCTTACGAAGCGATTGCCCCGCCTGCCATCGCCTAAGCTTCCTGTTAGAATTGAACTGACGTCCGCGGTTTACCTGCCCGCCATTTGCCTAAGCCAGCGGTGAGATTTGAACTCACGACCTCTGCTTTACGAAAGCATTGCTCTACCTCTGAGCTACGCTGGCAAATCGCGATGGCAGGCGGGCGATACCGCTGTTCTACCACTGAACTAAGGAGGCTCGGGACATGGCGGGCAGGTCTACCGTTGAGCTACTCCGGCATGCTTTAATAAAATAAGCGGGATACCGGGATCGAACCGGTGCTCTCAGCTTGGGAAGCTGATGTAATGCCACTATACTAATCCCGCAAAAGATACGGGTAACCCCGCTTAGCGGGGTGTTCCTAGCTTGGGAAGCTAGTGTACTGCCATTGTACTACACCCGCACGATACACGACCATAGCCAATCGGTTCTTCTTTTGATATAATAAAAAACAAAACTTGTCAGAATACGTTATACGTTTCTAGAGTATAGAAAATGGAGCATTTATTGGCAAGGTGTTGGGTGATATTTGCCAGTCTGCCGCTCTTTTTTATTAAATTTCACGAATTCCCGAGCATAAGTTCGGAGATTATTTAGAAGAATGATTCATCTAAAAGGCGTTACCAAACAATATCCCGGCAACATAGTTGCCATCCGTAATATAACCCTGCACATTGAACCGGGTGAGTTTGTTTCCGTAGTTGGTCAGTCGGGCGCCGGCAAAAGCACGATAGTGCGCCTATTGATGGCCGAAGAAGCGGCTAGCCGCGGTCGTATTATTGTGGGAGGCTGGGATATCACCGGCATTAAAAGACGAGAAATACCAGTTCTAAGACGCCAGATCGGCGTTGTGTTTCAAGATTATAAGCTGCTGCGCAAGAAGACAATTTTTGAAAATGTTTCCTTTGCCCTAGAAGTATGCGGGGAGCCGCGCCAAAAAATTAAGACTCTCGTGCCGCAACTCTTAAAAATAGTTGGGCTTGAAAATCAGCAGAGAAGATTCCCAGATCAACTATCTGGCGGAGAACAGCAAAGAGTGAGCATTGCGCGAGCGTTAGCCCACAGACCCAAGCTTCTTTTGGCGGATGAACCAACGGGCAATCTTGATTCGCTTAATGCTCAAGAGATTGTTGACGTATTACGTAAAATCAATGAACTCGGCACCACTATTATGTTAGTGACGCACAATCGTGACATCGTTAACGCTTTAAAAAAGCGGGTAATTACGCTTGATCACGGCGAAATAATATCTGATCAAGCAGTAGGCCGTTATGTTTTATAGCATCTGGCGTATTATAAAATTTAGCAGCACAAATATCTGGAGAAATTTTTGGCTGTCTTTTATTACTACCAGTACGATCATCATCACCCTCATGAGTGTTAGTCTGGTCTGGGCACTGCAGATTGGGTTAAAACAAATTATTAGCTCGGCCGAAAAACGAATTGATATGTCCGTGTATTTTTATCCATCAATCACTGATGCCCAGGCCAATAGCGTGATTACTGCCCTAAAGACTATCCCCGGTGTTCAAGAAATTGCTTTTGTGACAAAAGAACAGGCCCTAGCCAATTATGAAAAAATGGCCAAGGACTCTCCGGAGTTATTGGACCCGCTTTCTGCGATCGGTCAAAATCCTTTTGGTTCATCAATTATTATTAAAACCAATGAACCATCGGCGTACTCCGGCGTCATTGAGGAATTAAACAAGCCGCAGTACAAGGATTTAATTGAAGGGCAGAAAAAAGACTATGAGGAGAACCGACTATTTATTGATTCATTCTCCGCATTTACAAATAAGGTTAGACTATCAGGATTAATCATAAGTTTCATTTTTGCTATTATAGCCGTGCTCTTAATTTTTAACGCGATCAGAGTGGCTATTTACACGCAACGCGAGGAAATCGCTATTATGAAACTGGTTGGCGCTTCCAACTGGTTTGTCCGCGTGCCATTCTTAATAGAAACCGCGATTTATAGCGCCATTGCCATTATCATAAGCGGGGGTTTATTCTTTGCTCTTTTATATTTTGTACAGCCATATTTAGGGATCTATTTTGGCGGAGATGTTGACCTTCTGGGTTATTTCACTGATAATGCAGTAACTTTTTTGGGGCTTGAATTTATAGTCCTAGCATCGTTGAATGTTTTAGTGGGCAGTTTGGCTCTGCGGCGTTATCTTAAAGTTTAGGTTAGCGGCTGGCGCGAAGTCCCGCCCTCTTCTCGGGGGTCGTCTAATGGCAGGACATCACCCTTTGGAGGTGAGTATGATGGTTCGAATCCATCCCCCCGAGAAGAGGGCGGGAGAGCCGTGAACTCAATAGTTTAGAAATGGCATAGAGCTATAAATAGATGAGCATGGTTAGAAGAAATTATGTTATCGCCGCAAGTATCTGGTTAATTTTAATCTTAGCTGTTTTTTTAATTGCTTTTGCAATGGCCATTAATATCATCGTGTCTAAAAAACAAAGCAAGGAAATCATTGTTAACGGCGACAAGGCAGTGGTCAGTATTGGCAATACCCAACTGGTTGTTAGAATTGCCGACACACCGGCAAAACAAAACAAAGGCTTGGGAGGCCAAACCAATCTGGGCGCAAACGAAGGCATACTTTTCGTTTTTACAAAATCAGATTACTATTCTTTTTGGATGAAAGATATGCTTTTCCCGATTGATATAATCTGGATAGGGGAGAACGGCCAAGTGATGGGGGTCACTGAACACGTCAAGCCCGATTCATTTCCACGAACGTATCAACCGCCAACAGCCGCCCGATATGTTCTTGAGGTTCAAGATGGATGGGCACAACGGTACAAAATTAAAGTTGGTGATTTAGTTACTATTAAAGAAAATTAATTTTTAAGGTATGCCCCGTTAAAAGTCTGACTCAATATAATTATCGCATCTTTAACCATGACACTATCTATCAATCAATTAAATATCATCCCGCATGGCGGGACCACAGAAGATAAAATTCTTTTGGGAATTTTATCTTCATAAGGACTTCTAACGGGGTATGCCAATTTTTTTGCAATTAAGCGCCATCTTGGGCATTGCTTTGGCGGTTTCTTTTATTGTTAAACAATTACGTCAGCCTTTGGTAATTGGCTATATCATTACCGGCATTATCGTTGGACCTATGTTTTTGGGATTGGTGCGTCCTGGCGACACTATTGAGTCATTTGGACAGATAGGCGTAGCGCTTTTGTTGTTTATTGTCGGCCTCGGTCTTAAACCAGAAATAATTAAAGAGGTTGGGCGAACATCTGTGGTGACCGGCCTTGGACAAATTATTTTCACCGCCGTTATTGGTTTCGCCATAGGAGTTGCCTTGCATTACGATGTTATTACGGCATTGTATCTTGCCATCGCTTTTACTTTTTCCAGCACCATTATTGTTTTGCAGCTGCTTTACAGCAAAGATGAGCAGGATACATTATATGGCCGCGTTGCTATCGGTTTTTTGTTAGTGCAGGATTTTGTCGCTCTTTTGTTATTTTTATTTTTAACCAGCGCTAGCGCAAACGATAGCGGTATTTATGGATTTTTTGCCGCTATGTCTTTTAAGGTTTTAGCGATTGGCTTAGCCGTTTATTTGTTGAGCCGCGAGTTAGTGCCGCGCATTGATATGGCCTTTGCTCGCAGTCGCGAGGTGTTATTTCTTTTTGCTTTGACGAGCGCCTTGAGCCTGGCCACGCTTTTTGAGGCTTTGGGATTTTCTTTTCAGCTCGGCGCCTTGTCGGCTGGCGTTATTCTCTCCAGTTCTCCTTATCAGCGCGAAATTGCCGCTCGTCTGGCTACCTTACGAGATTTTTTTCTTATTATGTTTTTTGTTATTCTTGGCGCGAGCGTATCATTAGACATCATTCAAAATTTTTGGCCCGCTATTATAATTTTCTCCCTCTTTATTCTTATTGGGAATCCCTTAATTGTTATTATTTTGATGCGGCATTTGGGTTACACTTTGGAGACAAGTTTTTTTGCGGGGTTAACAGTCGCCCAAATCAGTGAATTTTCCTTAATCTTATTAGCCTTAGGAGTGAGTTTAAAGCATATTGCCGCGCCGGTTATGGGGGCGGCTACCGTAGTTGGGTTAATAACGATTTTTTTCTCTTCTTATTTTATTATTAACAATCGTCGTTTGTTGCGACTAATAGAGCCATTGCTCAGGCGTATTTTTGGCGTTGACAAAAATCAAGTCGCGACCATAACGACAGAGCAACCACAAGTGATTTTATTTGGTTGCCACCGACTCGGCGGCGGGATCGTCGCCACTTTAAAAGAAAGGGAGATATCGTTGCTGGTAATTGATCATGACCCCGATGTTGTGCAAGAGTTGGAAACCGCGCATACTTCCTGCCTTTTCGGTTCCGCTGACGACATTAATTTTTTGGAAACCCTGCCCGTGTCGCAGTGCCAAACGTTTATTTCAACAATACCAGAGGAGGATGTTAATTTCGTGTTAGTGGAGTACCTGCGTCGCCGCAATCCCACAGCCATTATTCTATGTATTTCTAATCACCATCACCAGGCTTCTTCTTTGTACACGGCCGGCGCGACTTACGTGATTGTGCCCCCGTATCTTGGTCGACGTTATCTGATTGAATTATTGCGCGAACATGGGCTAAACAAGCAAGGGTATTTGGCTGAACGCGAATTGCACGAGCGGGAATTAGGCTATATGCAAAACGGCATTAATTCATCTGTGCTATAATAGTTTGTATTAATCATTATCTATAAATCTAAAAATATATGATCAAAGCTAGCATTATTATCATAACGACCATTATTTTATTATTTATTTTTTTATTTTATGCGCGTCTCAACAAGTCCAAACAAGGCCCTCCTTTATCTAGTGAAAACATTATAGAAAACATATCTGAAGATAATAATATGGTACAATCAACCTCAAAATATACTTTTCCCGGTATACTACCCAACGAACGTATCCATGGCAAACGCGCGACGATCGCCACTAATAAAGGAAATATCACAATTAAGCTTTTAGACGAGGAAGCGCCCCTAGCGGTAAGTAATTTTGTTTATTTGGTCGAAGCCGGCTTTTATAATGGTTTAACCTTTCATAGAGTGGTGCCGAATTTTGTGATACAGGGTGGAGACCCTGACGGCGATGGCACTGGCGGACCGGGGTATAAATTTTCTGACGAGCCGGTTAGCAAAGAATATAAGCGCGGCATTGTGGCCATGGCCAACGCCGGAGCAAATACCAATGGTTCACAATTTTTTATTGTTCTTAAGGATCAGCCAACATTACCCAAAAACTATACTATATTCGGTGAAGTTATTGATGGCATGGATATTGTTGATAAAATTATTATAGGCGATACAATGCAGACAATATCATTAAGTAATAATAATTAGGGTACAAATGTATGGAAAGATCTAAATTATCCTATATCCATCCCGCACCATGCAGGATACCTTCCGCCCGAGGCGCTCGCCTGCCGGACGGGCAGGGATCGGCGCGGGAGGGAATGCTAAAGAGATTCTTGAAGGGAATTATGCCAGATGCCGAGGTCCACAAGTCATGGTGCGGGATCCATTTAGCGGCGGCTGTTTTAATTATCTCTTTTGTTTTGGGCGGTGTTTCTTTTTCGGCGCCTCCCGGGAATAAATCGCCGGCGGTGTCGGCGCCGTCTAAAGTAGCTGTCCAAAATACCAAACCGTCTGTGCCAGCGTCCTTACTGCCGGTGGCAACAGTGGATGAGGAAGAAAAAATAATCTCCTTGATTAATAAAGCTTTGCCCAGTGTTGTGAACATTGTGGGCAGCAAGCTTGACCAAAATGGCAATAAAGAAGTGATTACGAGAGGGACAGGTTTCGTAGTTGATCCAAAAGGACTTTTGCTAACGAATCGTCATGTGGTTAGTCAAGATAATCTAACCTATACTGTTTTCTTTTCTGATGGTTCTAAATACTTGGCTACTATTCTAGGACGCGACCCCTTAAACGATCTTGCCATCGTGCAAATACTGGGCGATAAATTTCCGGCCCTACCGCTTGCCAACTCTGACAAAATTCGTATAGGTCAAACAGTTGTAGCCATTGGTAATTCACTCGGCCGTTACAGCAATACCGTTACCAAGGGTATTATTAGCGGTCTGGGCCGTTCCGTGGCAGCCAGTGATAACATTACTGGACAAACCGAAACGCTAGATGATGTTATTCAAACCGACGCGGCGATCAATTTAGGAAATTCCGGCGGCCCTCTCTTGAACTCCAAGGGTGAAGTCTTGGGCATTAACACCGCCATTGAACAATCTGGCCGCGGCGTTGGATTCGCCATTCCTATTAACGACGCTAAAAAAGTTTTGGAATCATACAGCCATTTTGGTAGAATAGTGCGACCGTACTTAGGGGTGAGATATGTCACGGTAACTTCCGATATTCAGGATGAATTCAAACTATCATATGATTATGGCGCGTTAATTAACGCCGGGGAATTGGCTAGCGGACCGGCGGTAGTTCCCGGCAGTCCGGCCGAAAAAGCTGGCCTCAAAACAGGAGACGTGATCCTTGGGGTAAATGGTGTTTTAGTTCGCGGTAATATCACGCTCTTGAAACTTATACAGCAAAAAAAGCCAGGTGATTTTATAACCTTGCTAGTGGCAAGAGGCAAGGCCGTTTTAAATATTGAGGCAACCATTGTGGAGTTGCCTGCCTATAAGCCATAATCAGCAGTATTAATCGTTGACAATTGAGCATATTTTTGGTATACCTAATCTTATTGTAGTAGGAAGATAATAAATAGTTTCATGAATAATTCCAATTTATTTACTAAAAAATATCTGACAACGGAAGGACGTCAAAAGGCAGAGGAAGAATTGTATTATCTTAAAACAGAGAAACGCCCGTTGATAGCTGAAAAAATAGAAACAGCCAAAGAATTAGGCGATCTTTCAGAAAATGCTGAATACGCTGAGGCTAAAGACGAACAAGCTTTTGTTGAAGCGCGCATTCTTGAGCTCACTAATCTTATAAAATATGCTGAAGTGGTTCCTCATCAAACTAAAGTTAGCGATATCGTGAACGTTGGTTCAACGGTTACCATTGAAGATGAAACGGGACAACGCACCTATATTATTGTGGGTTTTAATGAAGCTAATCCATCGGCGGGGAAAATTTCTAACGAATCACCTTTGGGACAGGCCTTGCTTGGTCGCCGGGTAGGGGAGATTGTAAGTTTTCAAATCCCGAGTGGTTTTAAGAAACTTACCATAATAGCGATAAAATAAAGCGTCATATGGCCACAGACGAGCTAACCGCGAGAAGGCAAAGGCTTGAACAGTTGCGCAAGCAAGGGTTTGATCCTTACCCCAGCACGATTAAGCGTTCGCACAGTATTAAGGAAGTACGAGAGCAGTTTGGAGAATTGCAGAAAAAAGTGGAGACGATCACGGTTTGTGGACGAATTATGGCCATAAGGAAACATGGCGGGTCAACTTTTTTTACAGTGCGCGACGACGCTCATAATTTACAAGTATACTGCAAGCGTGATGTTATCGGGCAGGATGCATATACTTCTTTGGAAACGCTTGATGGGGGTGATTTTTTAGAAATTACCGGCACCCTTTTTGTAACCCATGCCGGCGAACAGACCGTTTTAGCTAAAATTGCTCCACGTATTATAGCTAAGGCTTTAAGACCTTTGCCGGAAAAATGGCATGGCTTAAGCGACGTGGAAACCAGATATCGCAAAAGATATCTTGATCTTTTAATGAATGAAAGTGTGAGAGTCGTTCATGAACGTCGCACAGAGATATCAAGTCTTATTAGAAAATTCTTAGAAGAGCGTGGGTTTACTGAAGTGGAAACGCCTATTTTACAGCAAATCCCGGGTGGCGCTACCGCTCAACCTTTTATGACTCACTTGAATGCCTTGGATCTTGATTTGTATTTGCGTATCGCTCCCGAGCTTTATTTAAAGCGCTTGCTGGTGGGCGGATTTACTAAAATTTTTGAGATAGCCCGGTGTTTTCGCAACGAAGGTATAGACCATGCCCATAATCCAGAATTCACGAATGTAGAGTTATATCAGGCTTATATTGATTATCGTGATTTAATGCGACTGGTAGAAGAGTTAATGGCTGATTTGGTAAGCAAATTAACCGGTTCTTTGGAGTTTAATTTTGAAAAATATCACCTTGATTTTACTCCGCCCTACGCGGTCAAGGATTGGATGCTGGTTTTGGAAGAAATATTGGGCGAAACAATAGAGCATATGACTGATGATTCGCTACGGCTGGTGTTGATAGAACACGGTGTTGAACTGGAAACCGCAGACGGGTATGGGGCAATGCTTGATAAGGCCTACAAAAAATTAGTGCGCCCCAATATCATTCAGCCAACATTTCTGATAGACCATCCAATTAGATTATCTCCTTTAGCCAAGCGGCATAAAGACAAACCTAATCGGGCGGAAAGATTTCAGCTGGTGTTGGGCGGAGGCATTGAACTAGTGAACGGCTTCTCTGAATTAAATGATCCGCTTGATCAACGCTCTAGATTTGATGAACAGGAACGTTTAAGGCAGGCTGGCGACAAAGAAGCACAACGAATTGATGAAGATTTTTTGGAATGCCTGGAATATGGAATGCCTCCGGCCGCCGGTTTGGGTCTTGGTCTTGATCGCCTGGCCGCTCTTCTAACTAATAATCATTCGCTAAAAGAGGTTATCCTTTTTCCGACCTTGAGGCCAAAATCGTAATTTGTTATTTATGCAAATTAATAATTTAGTAATGGTATTTGGAACATTTGACGTGCTCCATCCAGGGCATTTGTGGTTTCTTAAAAAAGCGTCTCAATATGGACGATTAATTGTGGCCTTGACGCCGGATAAAATGTGCCTCAAATATAAAGATCATTTGCCATGTCATAGTTTTATCCAACGGAAAAGTCATCTAGAGGATATTATTTATTTAGATAAGGTGATTAGCGCTGATACTCGGGCGGGATCTTGGCAAACAGTGCAACAATTGCGCCCATCTATTATCGTTTTGGGTTATGACCAAAAATTATTGAGGCGCCATTTAGAAAAACGTTTAAGAGAGTTAAATCTAAATCCTAGAATAATCATGTTAAAAGCTTATCGTCAGCATTTTTATCAGTCATCGCGCCTGCGAGCGATAGCCGAAACAGTATGATTGATCCGATCATTCTTAGAGAAAACTCCAAAATTATTGAAGAAACACTCAAAAAGCGCGGCTGGCGCACAGATATTACTGCCGTTCAATCGGCTGACGAAAAGTACCGGCAATTGCTTCAGACCGTTGAAAAAATGCGAGCAGCGATCAACGAACGATCAAAAAGTAAGGTGACAATCAAAGAACAGGAAATTTTGCGTGTCGATAAGCGCAAGTTGAAAGCCAGTGAAACAGCCCTAGCCAAGGCTAAGTTGAAAGCGGAAGCGCTTTTGAGGGAATTACCCAATTTGCTTAAAGATGATGTGCCGGCAGGGCAAGATGAAAACGATAACGTGGTCATAAAAGTTGTTGGCAAGCCGCCTCATTTCCCTTTCCCTTTTAAAGATTATTTAACCTTAGCCGCCGAGCATGATCTTATTGATCTTGAGCGGGCCGCTAAAGTTTCTGGATCCCGTTTTTATTATCTTAAAAACGAAGCAGCTTTGTTAAGCATGGCTTTAGTGCATTATGGTCTTGATCTGGCGGTCAATGAAGGATTCGTGCCAATTTTACCACCAGTTATGATCGGTGAGGAAGCCATGAGTGGTATGGGCTATCTTGAGCATGGTGGTGAAGATGAAACGTATCATTTTATAAAAGACAACTTATACTTAGTTGGAACGTCGGAGCAGTCTATAGGGCCTATGCACAAGGATGAAATCATTGAAGCCGATCGTCTGCCGCTTCGCTATGTTGCTTTTTCAACATGTTTCAGGCGCGAAGCCGGATCATATGGCAAGGACACGAAGGGCATTTTAAGAGTCCATCAATTTGATAAGTTGGAAATGTTTTCAATTACTACTCCTGAACGGTCTAACGAAGAACAAGAGTATTTATTGTCATTGCAAGAGAAATTCATGAACGGACTTGGTCTTGCCTATAGAGTGGTCAAACTTTGCGCTGGAGATTTGGGTGCTCCCAGCGCTCGTACCTATGACATAGAAACATGGATACCATCACAGAATCGATATCGCGAAACCCACTCCACCTCAACCACGACAGATTTTCAATCCCGTCGTTTGCGTATTAGGTATCGCCGGCCGGATGGAACAGTCGCGCTCGTGCATATGCTGAACGGAACCTTGGTGGCGGTTAATCGTCCGTTAATTGCTATTTTAGAATATGGCCAGAAAGAGAATGGAACAATTAATTTGCCGTTGGTATTGAAGCCCTACCTCTTTGGGAAAGAATATATTGCATAAGCATGGCTGGTTTAGGTGATACTATTGAGCTATCTCTCATAAAGCAAATGGAGATGCTGGCTATGAGCCAGCCGGGAGTTATATCATTAGCTCAAGGTATTCCTTCGTTTGATACGCCAGAGCCAATTAAACGCCGTTCTGTTGAGGCTATTAATGAAGGGCGTGTTGCTCAATATTCATCCAGCTCTGGATTATCGGATTTAAGAGAGGACATTGAGGACGAGCTTGAAAGAGACGGCATGTCGTATGACTTTGCAAAAGAAATTATCGTGACTGCCGGATCAATTGAGGCTATTTGCGCGACTTTGCTGGCTATTTTAGATCCGGGCGATGAGGTGATATTGCCATCGCCAACCTATACTTCATATGTACAAGCTATTTTGGTTGCTCGCGGAGTGCCGATTTTCATTCCGCTTCATGAAGAAAGTGGCTGGACACTTGATTTAGATTGTTTAAAGAATAAATTAACTTCAAGAACACGCGCCATTCTTTTATGCAACCCCAATAATCCCACGGGCTCTATTTTCTCCAAAAAACAATTATTAGCTATTGGAGCAATCGCTGAATCGTATAATTTAATTATTTTGACTGATGAAGTATATAAAGATTTTATATATGATAAAGAGGCAAAAAATAATTTTTTTACCTTAGCCAGCATATCTGCTTTGCGACACCGCGTAGTACGTATTTTTAGTTTTTCTAAGGCCTACGCAATGACCGGATGGCGTATTGGTTATTTGCATACTGACCGCGCTCTAGCACAACGTATTCTTAGAGTTCATGATAGCTTAATTACTTGCGCTCCCGTGGTCTCGCAACATGCGGCTATGGCCGCTCTGCGGTTAAAGCCGCATGAACTACAACATTATATTGACGAATACATGGTAAGGCGACAAATACTTTGCGATGGGCTTAATGCTTTGGACGAGTATTTTAGTCATACTGTTCCGGCGGCGACTTATTTTGTTTTTCCGAAAATTAAGATTAAAATGTTTCCTGCCTATAATGGGTCCTTCTCTTTTGCCAAAGAGCTGCTGGAAAAAGTAAACTTGGCTGTTGTTCCGGGAATCGCTTTTGGTCCAGAAGGGGAGCATCATTTGCGATTATCCTTCGGCCGTTCACGCCATGATATAAACGAGGGGTTGCGAAGATTGAGCGTATTCATTAAGATGATTTAATATGCGTATCATGCTAAAAAAATTAGTGGAGCGTTATCTGCGATTTTTGACCGGTATAGTAATTTATCGCCATCAGCCAGACATAATAGCGATAGCCGGAATTACCAGCAAAACCACCACAAAAAAATATATTGTTGATCATCTGCGTCAAATTGGTCTGGATGTAAGAGCCAATCCCAAAAGCTACAATACGGAGATAGGGCTACCCTTGGCGGTTTTATACGTGGAAGTATCAGGATATGCCTGGAAATCCTGGTTAAAAACGATTTGGCAATGTACGACAATAGCCTTATTTTCCAAAAGATTTCCTAAAATACTGGTTCTGGAATTCGGGGTAAGCGGGGTGGGGGATATGAAGCACTTACTCAATATCGTTAAGCCACGCATAGCTGTATTTACGAATATTAGGCCATCTGATTTTAACCCAAACACAACGATTGATGAGCTAAATTCTGAAATGCTTGATCTTATGAAAGTAATCCTCAATAACGGGTTGGTTATTTATAATTGGGATGACAATAATTTGCGTGCTTTGGCTAATCAATTTTCAGGGCAAAAGATCAGTTATGGTATCGGAGAAGGGGCAGATATTCAAGCAACCAATATTCAGCAGCATCTTGATGGGTTGTCCTGGGCTGTCTATGGTCAAAAAAGAAAGACGATAAAGTCCGGTCTGCACCATATTTATGCTGAGTTGGCAGCCGATGCGGTGGCTAGAAGTTTTAAGTAACCTATGAATAAAAAATATGCGCGGCAATATCGCGCACTGTGGCTATAATCTGGCTTCTTCTAGAAGTCTATAAAAATAAAAGGCTCCCTTTAGCTCAAATTTCTGCTTATGCTGGTTTCGCGCTGGGGTCGCCAACCTATAAAGAAAAAATGGCCAACTTTGAATTATCCAACAAATAGAAGAAACTATTCAGTAAGAGGCTTTCGGTCATTCAAGAGATATTTTGTGGCGTTATTTCTTTTATTTAGCGTCTATTTTTTTATTTATTCTTCTATTTTTGACATTAATCGTATCATTATATTGGGTAACGCCACTATAAATGCAAAAATCATAGAAGATATAGTTGATCAAATAAAAAAAGAAAAAAGATGGTTTATTTTTCCGCAGAAGAATATTTTATTTTTTGACGATAATTTTTTGAAATCTGAATTGATGAACAATATCCATTTAGATTCTGTACAAATTAAAAAACGTCCATGGGGTACGTTATATATATCTATTTCCGAAAAAACAGCCGTTGCTTTGTGGTTGAATCGTGGTCGTCACTATACCCTTGACAAACAGGGAAAAATAATTGATGAAATTGGTTCTGTCTCCAATGATCAAGTTGATAATTTTGTAAAGATTACGAATAACTCATTAATACAAGAAACTAAAATAGGGGAGAGGGTAATGTCAGACCACGTTCTGGAAACTATCAAAAATATTAATTCCAAACTGCCGCCACAGATTGGAATTAAATTTAATTTATTTGATATAAGTGAGGCTGAACAAGGAAAAATTATCGCTCGTACGGCTGAGAATTTTGCGGTTTACTTTAGTACCATTGCTGATGTAGCTCCTGAATTAAACAAGCTAATCGCTTTTGTTTTAGAGAAAGATCGAGTTGATCGTAATTGGCGTGATAATATAAGCTATATTGACCTGCGTTTTGGCAGTACGAGAATTTATTACAAGTGAATCTCAGTTTGCGTCGACAGACATAGGGAAGTAACCTTTAAAATAGATTAATTTGTACTAGAATATCCGATATTTATTATGTAAAAACTCTCATACTACATAGTATGATAGTTTTAGATCATTATAATATTGTACGACACAAAAATTACTGTTAATAATTGATCAATGAGTGCTATACTGAATACAGCCCATAATCAAGGAGGGACAAAATGAGACAACAGACGGCGAAAGTTACCCGTCAAAAAACTAAGCTGGCTGGCAAGGAGGCTGATCGTACAGTAAGGCAAGTTATGAATCGCATGGTCAAGTTCGTAGGCTGGCCTAAATCAAGGGCAAGGCGTGCCGCCCGAAATTGGGTTAAGGCAATCAATAAGGGTGAGGTGGAATTTGGCAGTTAACTGGTGCTGTCAGCCGGGCTTGTTCAAGGAAGATACCTCTAGTATCTTCCTTTATCTTCCTTATGATGTCGTAAAAGGTATATTGTGCGACGCAATATACATATTGTAATAATGTTTTTTTACCTCTCCCCTAGTTAAAATCGCTCAACAAACAATCTTTTGCCAGCAAAGAAAGTTATTAGAGCAACTATGGCTTGCGCTAAACTTATCACAGTGATTCCTGAAGGGGATATTAAGGCCAAGGTTATAATTATTATAAACACAGACCAACCCAATAAATCATATTGCAATTCAGCCAATGGTGACCACCGTAAGTATGTTTTTGCTTCATTCTCCCCTATTCCGGCGCCTTGCTTGGTTTGTTTGTGATATTTATAGATTGAAAACCAGCCGCTAAAAATGATGGCGGTTAAGCCCATAATAATCATCGCGGTTTTTGTCAGATTTTCTAGGGCCTCATAATAAGCGATATAAAAAACAAAAAAAGCAACCAATAAAAATAACCAAAGTAATTGTTTTATCATTTCCGCAAATTGATTCATATTAATTATTTACCTCGCACCATGCCTGCTGAATAGGCAGGGCTTGTGCTGTGTATTTGAGTATTCCTCCTCACGCTACGCTGACGCGTGGTAATTCTGCATGGTGCGGGGTTCATTTACGGCTTTACAGGCATAATTTTGGTGGTACGGGGGGTTTTACGGCAAAAATGGCAAAGGATCCTGGGGAATTCCGCTGAGACGCGTCTCAAAGTGTAAATGCGGGCCAGTACTAAACGGCCCGGCTCCCGGGGTGCCTGGAATGCCTCCAGACAAAGCAATTACTTCGCCCTGCGCCACAAATGAATCTTGCTTAACCATTATTTTTGAAACATGGCCATATACGGTGGCCAGCCCGCCATTGTGAATAATCATGACAAAGCCATAACCTCGCTTGCCGCCGGTTTGGACGCGGGCTACATAACCAGAGGCGGCCGTTCTAATGGGCGTTCCCTGATAAGCGCGTATATCAATACCAGAATGCTCAAACAGGCGGCGAAATGGGTAATCTGGATCATGAAATAGCGTAGATAATCCGCGATTGCGAGGCACGGGCCAGATTAAAACCGGTTTCTCGCCGTCCGTGGTTAATCCTTCTTGGCGTAAGCGTTCCCGCACTTCACGTTCAAGATTTGTTATTTCTTGATTGGTTTGCTCTTGCTCACGACGCGCCTCCTCTAGGAGAGCAGAAAAACGCTGTTCTGATGAACGGGTTTCTTGTAATAAATAAGCTTTGCTCTCTTGTTGTGCCTCAAATGATAGCTGTTGCTCTTCCAAAATGCTAAGTTCCTCAACCAGTCCTTGCCGTTTATCCTCTAATTGTTTTTTATCATCATTGAGTCTATTTTTTAGAGCTTCAACATCACTTACTAGACGCCCGATACTGATTTGTACTGTTTTAATTTGTTTCAGTTCTCCATAAAAATCAGCAAACGACGACCGTGTAAATAGGATTTGAATTATGCTTCTGCTCTGTTCACGAGCAAGCCATCTCACCAAGGCCCCCAACTGCTCTTTATACTCCGAAATTTGTTTTTCTTTAGCACGAATGCTGTTTTCTAATCCGCTAATTTCTAAATTAGTAACCTCCACATTAGTTCGCCCCATCTCTATATCAAGAGCTGTTTTATTAAGGCGATCCGTTAGAATAGTAAGTTGATTTGATAAGGTCAGTCGTTCTTGCCTTTTTTGTTGAAGATTGATTTCGTAAATGGCCGCTTTTTTCTTAAGATCTTCTACTCTTTGCAATTTTTCTCGCAGAGTGGCTTGCAGGTCATTAACTTCCTCGGCCAAAACAATGGTTGGTAAGATAATAATAAGGGCACTGAAAGTCATTATGAATGTTGTAGAATATCTCTGCTTAAAAATACGCATATTAACTCAATTTTTTTATGGCTTGAGTAATTCTGGATAACGTTTTGGTCTTACCCAAAATAGAGGCGGTGATAAATGGGCCAGGACTTTCTTTTAAGCCGGTTAAAGCGACTCGCAGAGGCCACAAGGTCTCCCCTACTCCTAATTTTTCTTCATTGATTACCGTCTTAATAATATCTTCAAGATTGGTTTCGCTAAAATCAGATTCAGGGCAGCTCTCTAAAAGTTTAATCAAGCGCTTTAATTTTTGTAAAGTAACGGCCGGATTAGTGGTTTTCCAATTTAACAGTTTGGCCTCATAATCCGGTTGGCGAAACAAGAAACCGACGATATCTGGCACTTCGGAAAATTTTTTAGCTCTCTCGGCTACAAGTAAACTAATTTGCTCAAGCTGGTTATCTGTCAGATTTTTAGCACCAACTTGTTCAAGGTATGGTTTTGCCAAGCGAATGATCTCAAGGGTTGGTAAAGATTTCAAATAATGGGCATTAAACCAATCAAGCTTCTGGTTATCAAAAATGGCCCCTGATTTGTTCACGGTGTTAAGATCAAATTTATCAATTAATTCTTCCCGAGTAAAAAACTCTTTTGATGTTTTTGGATTCCAGCCCAGCAAAGCCAGGTAGTTAATTATGGCCCCTGGCAGATAACCGTCATCACGAAATTTGAGAATATCGGTGCTACCATGGCGTTTGCTTAATTTGGAACGATCACGGCCTAGGATTAATGGTAAATGAGCGAAGCGGGGGGGTGTCCAGCCAAGAGCTTTGTACATAATCAGTTGTTTGGGCGTGGAAGGCAGCCATTCTTCGGCACGAATAACTGGATCAATATTCATAAGATGATCGTCAACAACCGAAGCAAGATGATAAGTGGGCCAACCATCGCTTTTTAAGAGCACCTGGTCATCAATAACGGCATTCTTAAAGTGAACACGTCCGCGTATCAAATCATTAACAGTGGTCTCCCCTATTTTTGGTATTTTCAAACGAATTATTGATAGTTCTCCAGATTGGACGCGCTTAAATGATTCTTGTGCATTAAGAGATCGACAATGACCATCATAACCTACTGGTTTTTTTGTTTTTTCTTGTTCCAGTCGTAGTTTTTGCAATCGCTCCGGCGCGCAAAAACAATAATAAGCATCCTCACTCGTCACTAAACGATCAGCGTAATCTTTATATAATATCAATCGTTCCGATTGACGATATGGGCCGTACGGACCGCCAATATCGGGCCCCTCATCATAATTGATCTGAAACCAGCGTAAAGCCTCAATTATTTTGTTCTCAGCGCCCGGCCTCAATCTTGTTTGATCTGTATCTTCAATTCTTAAAATAAAATTGCCGTGATGGTGTTTAGCGTAAAGCCAATTAAAAAGAGCCGTCCAAATACTGCCAATATGCGGGTCGCCTGTTGGCGAAGGCGCAAAACGGGTACGAACTTTTGTGGGTTTTTTGTTCGGCATTACTAATTGGTAATTAAGCCCAGGCGACGTAAATCTTTGATAATAATTTTTGCCAGTGAACGGCGAACCGGATGAATAAAATCTAATAATTTATTTGGTGTTACCCACCGGAAATCAACCAATTCATGCTGGTCAACCTTGACAGTATCATTCTTGCCATCAAATTTCAAATAAAAAACAGTAACGCTCTGGCCGGCATAACCATGATAAAGTTTTCGCTTGGCGGTATCACTATCATTTTTAGACCAAATTTTTTGCCAACGGTATTTATATACGTCTGGTTTACTTTGCCCAATAATAGTTAAATTAGTAAGATTGAGCTCCTCTGCCATTTCTCTTAGCACGGCATTAGACGGCGTCTCATCCGGCTCCCGACCGCCTTGTGGAAATTGCCAATGATTGGGCACCCCAGCCCTTTCAACCAGAAGTATTTCTCCCTTTTTATTAATTATACAGCCGACCGTTAATGGTCTGTATTTGAATTTCATACTTAATAACCATCCTACCGTTTTTATCAAAAAAACGATAGTAGCTGTAAAAATTCTTCGCCAGCGACTGGGTGTATAAACGAAACGCCATGACCATTCTAATCCGATGCGTCTCATCCACCAAGGAGCTCTAACGACGCGATTGGCTAAATAATCAAGAGCGCCGCCCACCCCAATACCAACTTTAACGCTTGGACAGTAGGATAAAAATTTAGCTAACCATTTTTCCTGCTGTCCATGTCCCAGGGCCACCACCAAAAAATCTGGTTTAACCTTATTTATGTGTTTGATTAGGCGGTCGTGCAGAGGATGATTAATTATAAAAATTTCACCCTTCATACTATAGACACCTCCTTTCGGTGGTTCGTTCGTACCGACTATGTTAATGCCATATTTAGCATGCACGTTTTTTGCCGCCTCTTTGGCCACACCATTCTCTCCGCCCAAAAAGAAAAATGACGTATCCTTTGGCACGCCAGCAAAGATCAAATTTAGAAAATCAGACCCCGTTACTCGTTCCTTTAAGCGATACCCGGCCAAGCGCAAAGCCAAGATTAAACCAAAACCGTCTACTAGCGCTAAATTAGCTCGCAGAAGAGCATCTCTGAAAGTTAAATCTTTACTTGCTAAAACAACCATCTCTGGATTGGGAGTGACAATATAATGTTGTTTGCCGTCATTAAGAAATTTTTGTACTAATTTCAGCGCTTCATCTTGTGATACGTTATCAACGGCTATGTTAAAACAATAAATCCGCATATCAGTTTAAACGTGCCGATTCAACGATACTGTAAATTGGGCCAGAAGCGCGTAATTTGCTTTCCATAAGATGAATTTCGTTAACTGACCAAGATATCGGTCTCGAAACATACCATTCGGTTGTCAGGGATTTTGTTTGCCGCAGGCGTCCAAGCGTGATATGAGGCACAAAACGTCGCTCATCTATAACAAAACCCAATGATTTTAGCTGATTAGATAGATTTTTATGCAGGGTATTCAAGACATGGCTCTTAATCTCTTCTACGTTAATATACACAACTCTGGCGTTAGACGGTTGAGGAAAAGTCCCAAGACCCTTTAGTACCAATAAAAAAGGCCTTACCTTTATCGTACTCTCTTTTATAATCTTAATAATCTCCGGCACTGTCCCCTCTTCCGTGTCGCCAAGAAAATGTAATGTTAGATGAGCTTGTTCAGGATTAACCCATTTAACATCATGGCCCGCCAACTTTTCCCATTCATGTTCTATCTCGCTGATAATCTTTTGGATAGTTATTGGCGACGGCACAGCAATAAAAAGACGTTTCATAATTCTGTTATTGTGATATATTTTTTTCATTTTGGCAAATCCAGGGATGCTTGACATCTATTTGGGCATTTGATAATCTAGCATTAGCACTCAAAGTATGAGAGTGCTAACCCCGCACCTTTCGGCGTTACGAACGCCAGTACTAAAGCATATTTTTCTTTATGACTTATTATAATACCTATTCAATTCAACCAAGCGTTAATGCCAGCGTTCGTCATGAAGGCCGTGGCCTTGCAGTTTCAGTTATTGATTCTTTGTGGTCACCCGCGCTAGTGCGGTCAAGCCAAAGAACGCTAACGCCGTAAAGGTGCGGGGTATGCCGGTGAATAATTTTACGACAAAATCACAAGAGGCTCTTCAGCGCGCTTATCAATTAGCCAGCGAGCGTAACCATCAGCAAATAGAACCATTGCACCTGTTGGCGGCTCTGCTTAGTCAAGAAGAGGGCATTGTTTTGCCGGTTTTAAAGCAATTAGAGGGACCCACAGCGACGATCAAGGAGGCCATCGCGACAGCTTTGGAATCCTTGCCGCATGTTCAATCGGGGGGTCTTTTGCAGGTTTACTTGAGTCCAGAAATGGCAGAAGTCTTGAAGCGGGCGGACGTTGAAGCCGGTCGTCTTAATGATGAATTTATCAGTACTGAACATCTGTTTTTGGCTATCTCTGAGGTTTCAAGTTCAGCCGCCGATATATTGCGGCGTTTTAAAATATCCTACGATAAAATTCTGCAGGTTTTGGTAAGTGTGCGCGGCACGCAGCGTATCACTGACGCTGAACCAGAATCAAAGTTTCAGGCCATGGAAAAATACGCGCGCAACCTGACTGCTCTGGCTCGTCAAAAAAAGTTGGATCCGGTGATCGGCCGTGATGATGAAATACGCAGAGTCATGCAAGTTTTGTCTCGGCGCACAAAAAATAATCCGGTGCTAATTGGCGAAGCGGGCACGGGTAAAACCGCCATCGTAGAGGGCTTAGCTCAGCGTATCACCGACGGTGATGTTCCAGAATCGCTGAAAGACAAAGAATTAATCGCGCTTGACCTTGGTTCCGTGCTGGCTGGCGCCAAATTTCGCGGTGAATTTGAAGATAGATTGAAGGCCGTATTGAAAGAAATCAGCAACGCCGCTGGCAAAGTAATTTTATTTATTGATGAACTTCATACGTTGGTTGGCGCCGGCGCGGCCGAAGGAGCGATTGACGCTTCTAACATGCTAAAGCCCCCCTTGGCGCGTGGCGAACTGCATGCTATTGGCGCCACGACCTTGAAGGAGTATCAAAAATATATTGAAAAAGATCCGGCTCTAGAGAGACGTTTCCAGCCGGTTTATGTGGGCGAGCCGACGTTGGAAGATACGATCGCTATCCTGCGCGGGATTAAAGAAAGATATGAAGTTCATCACGGCGTCCGCATCACGGACGCGGCCATTATCGCAGCGGCCAATTTGTCGGCGCGCTATATAACGGATAGATTTCTTCCAGACAAAGCAATTGACCTGATTGATGAAGCTGCTTCGTCGCTTCGTATGGAAATTGACAGCATGCCAACAGAGCTAGATAAACTCAAACGGCGAATTATTCAATTGGAGATAGAAAAACAGGCCATGCTAAACGAAACGGACGCGTCTTCATTGGAGCGTCGTCGCACCCTAGAGACAGAATTAGCTTCTTTACAGGAGAAAAATAATCAATTGGCGGTTCATTGGAAAAACGAAAAGGAAGCAATCGGTAAAATACGTGAAGCCAAAAAGAAAATTAACGCTTTCAAACAAGAGGCCGATATTGCCGAGCGACAGGCACAGTTTCAGCGTGTGGCTGAAATACGCTATGGTCTAATTCCCGATTTAGAAAAGGAAGTGAAAAAACAAGAGAACAAGCTTCTCTCTATCCAAAAAGAAAGCGGACAAAGCATACTGAAGGAAGAAATCACAGAACGCGACATCGCCCTTGTGGTGGCGCGCTGGACAGGTATACCTGTCGCTAAAATGCTTGAGGAAGAAACTCAAAAACTTGCGCGTGCCGAAGAAGAGCTGGGCCGACGAGTAGTTGGTCAAGAACCCGCTATTATATCGGTCGCTAATGCGCTCAGGCGTTCACGCGTAGGCATTAGTGAAGAAAATAGGCCGATTGGTAGTTTTATGTTTGTTGGGCCAACTGGTGTTGGCAAAACAGAATTGGCTAAAGCTTTGGCAGAATTCATGTTTAATGACGAGCAAGCGTTGGTGCGCGTGGATATGTCCGAATACATGGAAAAGCACAGTGTGGCCAAATTAATTGGCTCGCCGCCAGGATATGTTGGCTATGAGGAAGGAGGACAATTAACGGAAAAAATCAGGCGTCGACCATATGCCGTTATTTTATTTGATGAGATAGAAAAAGCGCATCCAGATGTATTTAATATACTCTTACAAATACTTGATGATGGCCGCCTGACTGACGCCAAGGGTCGCGTTACTAATTTCAAAAACACCATTATTATTATGACTTCTAATCTTGGCAATCAGATTATTCAAGAATACACTTTGGGGTTTGCTGCGGCCGCTAAAAGCGATACGATGGCAAGCAAAGAAGACGAAATGGAACAAAAAATTATGACTATCATTAAAGAGCATTTTAAGCCGGAATTCTTAAACCGCGTTGATGATATTATTGTTTTTCATCATTTAACAGAAAAGCATCTCAGAGAAATAGTTGAAAAACAGCTTATAAAGGTTCAGGAACGGCTGCAGGGCAAGGGCATAATGCTCAAATTTACCGAGCAGGCTAAAATATTATTAAGTAGGGAAGGTTTTAATCCAGAATATGGAGCTCGACTACTAAAGCGAGCTATTCAAACTCATCTGCTCGACCCTTTGGCTAAAAAAATCGTTGAAGGAAAGATGCATGAAAATATGACCATAATTGTTGATAGTGATGGTAAAAAAATTACGATCAAGGCAGAGAACAAAAAAGCCATGGCCAATATCTAACTCACGTGTCTTGAATTATTAACCGTCATGGCTTTATCCCTGCCGGCCGCCTACCTGCCGCAGGCAGGGTTGGTGCGGCGCCCGAGGCGGATGGCTTTCTCAAGGCGTGGGGTAAATTTAACTTGGCAGGTGGCTTTTAATCAACTATAATATTGAGCATGAAAACCGGGATATATTATCTATTGATGTGCTTATTTATTTTTTCTGCAGCACTACATGGTGCGCAAGCGCAAGAATTGAATAATCATACTCAAGCCAGGCCATTTAATCCAAATTTTATCATTGATGATTATGAATTTATCGACGTTAGTTCAATGTCGGTGGAAGCAATTAGAAGATTTCTTAACAGCAAAAGCGGTATTTTAAAATCATATAGCGTAATTGACATAGACGGGGTAGAGCGCGATGCTGCAGAAATCATTGGACGCGCCGCCCTTAATTACTCTATAAATCCAAAATTCATCCTTGCCCTCCTGCAAAGGGAACAAAGTTTAATTGAAGATTCCAATCCCTCCACTCGCGATCTTGATTGGGCTACGGGTTATGCGGTTTGCGATAGTTGCAGTACGGATGATCCGGGTATTCAAAAGTTTAAGGGCTTTGCCATTCAAGTTGATCGCGCCGCTTGGAGGCAACGATATTATTATGAACATCCTTTTGAATTTGGGGTTCGCGTCGGCGGAACGAGTCTTATTGATAATACGCTTATCACGCCCGTCAACCAGGCAACGGCCAACCTTTACATTTACACGCCACATCTTAACGGAAACCGAAATTTTTGGACTATTTGGAATGATTATTTTTCTAGAAATTATCCCGACGGCACTATTCTAAAAGAGCGAGACACTGACAATATCTGGCTTTTAACAAATGGGAAATTGCGATTAGTTACTTCGCGCGCCACTATGATGGCAGACTATGATCCTAATAAAATTATAATCGTTTCCACGAACGATATCATGCGTTATGACATTGGTGTCCCTATAAAATTTCCTAACTATTCACTCCTACGTTCGCCCCGGGGGACAGTTTACTTATTAGTGAATGACGTTCGCCGAGGTATTACCTCGCGCGAAATATTCCGAGGCTTGGGTTTTAACCCAGAAGAAATCATTGATGCCTCATGGGAAGATCTAAACCTATATAGCGAGGGGGTACCAATCACTTCCACTGAAGCTCAACCGCTTGGAGAATTACTGCAAAATAAAATAACAGGCGGCGTTTATTACGTGGCTTATGGCGTACGTCATCCGATTAAATCACGAGAAATATTGCGCAATCGCTTCTCCCGCTATCCCATAAAACCTGTATCTCCAGAAATGTTGTCAAAATATTATCTTGGAGATGCTGTAAAATTTAAGGACGGCGAGCTGGTAACTACGTCTGGTGAGACAACCGTTTACGTTATATCCAACGGACAAAAAAGACCAGTAGTATCAAGCGAAGTATTCACCGAGCTTGGCTACAGATGGTCTAATATTATCCATACGACTCCCGATGCTGTAGCAGTTCATCCTGATGGAGCGCCCATAACAGGTTAATCTAAACATCTATGGCTCTGGTTTTTGCTGCTATTGTTCCCCACTCACCTATTTTTATTCCCGATATCGGTAAAGATAACCTTGCGGAGCTTCAACATACTATTCAGGCCCTCCAACAAATCAGTAAACAACTAGTTATGGCTAGCCCAGAAACGATTATATGCATAACTAATCATCCCGTCGGTAAAGACAATTTAAACAATGCTCTCGTTTTTAATTTAAATTCACACTACCAAACAAATTTTGAAGAATTCGGCGAATATGGTAATACTTTTATGATTCCCGGAGACCCGGCTCTAACTTATCATTTGAAGCATCGCTTTGATTCAGAGCGTGATAAATACCCTATCGCTGTGACCAGCGAACAAAAATTGGATGGCAGCATAAGCTCTCCGCTTTTTTATCTTTTGAAAGGACAGCCCAATATACATCTGGTGCCAATGAGCGACACCATAGAGGATGATCGTCCAGAATTTGTGCTTGGCGGGAGGCTGCGGCGACCTATTTATCAGGAAAAAAAAAGAATTGGGCTTTTCGCTATAATGAACTTATCTCATCGCCTGAACGATAAATCTCCGGCTGGTTATTCGCCAAAAGCTAAATCGTTTGATCAACGCGTGATCGCGGCTATTACTAAGAATAAAGTTACTACACTTCTTCGCCTCAAGAAAGAAACCTTGCTGGAAGTCAAAGAATGTGCTGTGCGTCCCCTATTGTTATTGTTCGGTATATTGAAAAATACCAATTACACACCGGATTTATTATCTTATGAAAGTCCTTTTGGCATAGGCCACGCTGTAATAAATCTTAAACTCTAATGTAGAAAACAGTGAGCTATGTCAATCAGGCGTTCGTCTAATGATCAATTTGCCAGCATAGTTCCGTTAGTTTATATACCTCGCGGATTTGATCAGGAGTTTATTTATCGCATACCACGAACAGTGGTAAACCCCGTTAGAGAACTGGCACGGGGCATTAGACCCAGTGCTCGTACTGGTAAATTACACCCCGCGGAATCCACCAGCTGGCGGAGTGGGGCATTCTCTAACGGGGTAAATATAGTCGCCGGTCAGCCGGTCACGGTTAATTTTCGCAAAAAAACAATTCAAGGAATAGTGCGTCGCACGTTTAATAAGCCGGCATCTTTAAAAACAATACTAGATATTAAATCAGTACTTCCATATCTCCCGTTAACAAAGGGGCAATTGGCGATCATAGATACATTAGAAAATTATTATGGCGCTAGCAGGACTTTAGCCTATAAGACGGTGGTTGTAAAATTCGCTATGAATCTAAGGTTGGAGCATAAGCGATCTCATCAAAAAATTAAATATCCAGCGCTTACTGAAACAAATCAACAAACGCTCCTTTTACTTCTTCGGGCTAAACCCAAACTTACCATCAGCGGCGCGCTTTATGATCCGCGCCATTCTTTATTTATTGAGTATATACGCCAACGCATCAAAAACAAGGGCCAGATCCTTTTGCTTTTTCCAGATAATGAGTCAGCAGAAATTGTTAAAGAGTCTTATGAAAAATATTTTAATGAGGCCGCTTTGGTAATTTGGTCATCTCAAGCGCCTATTGGTCAGCTCAGTCGAGACTGGATGCGCATTAGCACGGGAGAGGCTAGCATCATATTAGCCACGCGGAGCGGGCCATTTTTACCATTTAAATCTTTGCGAGCGATCATCCTTTTTGATGAAGCCGACAATAATTATAAATCATGGGATCAACAGCCATATTACGATACAAGGCTACTTGCCGAAAAGTTATCGGAGACTGAACAAATACCTTTGCTGACAACACGGCTTTTGCCGCCCTTACAATCACGTCACCAAGTGCTTAGTATAATTTCCAGAAAAAAAGCTGCTTTAGTAACTATTTTTGATCGTCAAACGCTTTATAAAGAAAACCCCAAGGCTATTATCCCCGAAGAAGTAATGACCTTCATTGGAAAATCGTCGCCAAGCGAGCAGAGCTTGGTTTTTATTAATCGTCTCGGTTACGCGGCTCTTTTTTGTCGCGATTGCGGCTATATTTTTCGCTGCCAGAATTGCGATACACCGTTAATACATGTTTCAAACCAATCCAATGGAGCGAATATACGATGTTACAAATGCAGTCACGTTGCCATAACACCTGTCTTTTGTCCACAGTGTCGTTGTGTCCACCTGCGATATTTTGGCGTCGGAGTAGAAAGAATACACGAAGAGTTAATTAAACAATTCCCCCATAAACGTATTCAACGCCTAGACCGCGCTTATTTAAAAACCGGCCCCAGTCTTCAGCAGTTGCTTGATAATATTAGAAACCATCGCGTTGATATTACAATAGCTACCTCTATTATTCTGCCGCGTCTGTGGTCTTTACCTTTATTCAACACGACAGTGGTCTTACAGGCCGAAAGCTTATTTTTGACAACGGGTTGGCGGGCTTATGAAAATGGATTAACCGCTCTTCGTCAACTGCGAACAGCTACTAAAGGGCATTTTTACGTTGAAACAAGTTTGCCCAATCATCCAGTGATTAAATCTTTGCAGTCAACAAATCTAAAAAACTTTTTCACTAGTGAGCTTGCTGAAAGAAAAAGATTTAACTATCCTCCATATTCCAGGTTGATCAAATTAATTGCCAAAAGAAGTGACGCTGGCATAAGCTCTAATGAAATTGGCAGATTGGGCAATATTGAAACGATTGAAATACCGGGACCCCAACGAATTATTGTTCTAAAAATGCCATTCAATATATCACTTTGCGAAATTTTACCCTACATAAGCAACAAATGGAAAATTGATGTTGATCCAATAACACTTGATTAAAACTTTTTTTCTAAATAGCCATAGGTCTTTGACAGGACTCAAGGTGTATATGATAATAGATGCATGATAAAGATATTACCAATCGTTAAATGGCCATCTTCCTCGCTTAAGCTTAAATCTGATGAAATCGGTTTGTCAGATATCAAAAGCGATGAAATTCAAAATCTGATAGATAACATGATTGCTACTATGTACCATCTTGATGGTGTTGGCATAGCTGCTCCACAAGTTGGTAAGAATATCAGGGTGGTTATTATTACACAAAACGGTAAACCCATATCGCTCATTAATCCAAAAATAACTCGTAAATCGCTGCGCAAGGAAATTTTGGACGAGGGCTGTTTATCAGTGCCTGGTTTTTATGGCCTGGTTAGAAGATCAATAAAAGTTTCTATTAAGGCGTATAGTAGAGAGGGTCAAGAGTGTCAATTCGCGGCAGATGAATTAACCTCAAGAATAATCCAACATGAAATTGATCATCTTGACGGTATTCTTTTCATTGATCGGGCAAAAAAGATACACTCCATCGCCACGCCTCAAAAATTATGAATAGACCATCCATTGCCTTCGCGGGCACGGGCACGTTTGCCGTGCCTTGCCTAGAGGCACTTAAAAAAACAACAGACATTAAGTTAATAATTAGTCAGCCACCAAAACCTTCTGGCAAAAAACGAGTATTAATTAAGAGTCCCGTATGTTGGATGTCAGAAAAATTGGGCCTGCAAATAGCTATACCGCGAAACATTGAAGATATCAACGATAAAATTTCATCATTAAATCTTGAGCTTTTAATAGTTGCGGACTATGGTCAAATAATTCCCAATTCGACGCTTAAGATACCGAAATATGGATGTTTGAATATTCATCCGTCACTACTTCCTCGCCATCGCGGTCCGGCACCAGTGGTGGCCACCATTTTGAATGGCGATTGTGAAGCTGGAATTACGATCATTAAAATGGATGAAAAAATGGATCATGGGCCGATTGTCGCCCAAGAGCGCTGTCCCCTAAGCGGACGCGAAACAACCTCCGATTTAGAGGCCAAGTTGGCACAAAAAGCCAGCCAATTAATTGTTAAATACTTGCCGCAGTTTCTAGCCGGTAATATAACGTTACGGGAGCAACAACATGAATTAGCTACTTATCATAAGCTTCTCAAACGGTCTGACGGAGAATTAAGGTGGACAGAAACAGCCGAGCTTATTGAAAGAAAATTTCGGGCCTATTATCCATGGCCTGGAATATGGCTCAAAAAAAATATTCACGGGCAAGAAAAGATTATAAAATTATTGGCTGTTGAATTATTGTCAGGACCAGTGCCTGTTTTGGCTCCGGGAACATTTTTTTGGAAGGATGATATTTTAGGAATTACTACTATCAAAGAAGCTCTTAAAGTTAACTTTTTACAAATTGAAGGGAAAAAAGCACTAACTGGGGAGCCATTCTTGCGAGGTTATGAAGACATAATTATCAGGATATAATCTCTAAAAATAACAACCCCCATAAGGGGGTTGTTAAATTAAAGAATTGTTAATTCTTAATAGCGGTTGCGCGATCCGCCGAAATTCTGTCTGCGCTGACGATTACAATCTCTACAATAGACTGGACGGTCAGTGGACGGCTGGAATGGCAGTTCTTTAATATCCGTATTGCAATTCGCACACTTTAAACCCATGCTTGATACATCAACCATGGGTCGTGGAGTAAACCCGCGACCACCAGAGAACCCGCCCTGTCCTTGAGGGGCGTAGTTTCCATCATTTTGGAATACCATGTTAAATAGTCACCTCGCTTTCATCCCTTGTTGGGATTCGTTCTAAAGCCCGACTATTTAACTTGGCGATGGAAACTCGCATCTTTATAGTTAAAATCGTTCGCCGCTTTAAACGTGAAGGTATCATAGCAGATGCTGCGTAATGTGTCAAGCGGCAGGGGTAATGTGCAAGCACATATGGCGGTTTCCCCTACAATGGGGAAATGGCTATATCTATGTCAAAAACA
>Ga0156058_113_pt1 | contig 25717 bp, 23 predicted proteins | sample RifCSPlowO2_02_FD_107711 | JGI IMG/M metagenome (GOLD analysis project Ga0156058, IMG submission 107711) | Candidatus Uhrbacteria bacterium RIFCSPLOWO2_02_FULL_46_19
ATGATCTTGAACACTGCGGATTGAATGGTAAAACACCAAACGAATTTCTTTCAAATTATCAACTAATCAACCCGCCAAATGTGCCTGCCTAAAACACGAAAATTTTCAAACCTAATGACTCTCGGCGTGCTCTGTTGTGGCCATGGTTAAATACACTAAAGTCAGCATGGAGAAAACAGTAGCTTGAATAAATCCAACCAAAAACTCCAGCAACAAAAATGGTAAGGGCACAAAAAATGCGACCAAGCCAGCGATGACCGTCAGCAAAACCTCACCCGCAAAAACATTGCCAAAAAGACGAAGGGACAAACTTATCATTTTGGCCACTTCGCTCACTACCTCAATCAAACCTACAAAAAATTCAATAAAGGCAACCATAATACTGATGCCGCCATGTTTGAAAGATCTCCAAATTCCGCCAAGTTTAATAAAACGATCAGCATACTTCCAAAATCCTATGGCCATAACCCCAATGACATGCGAACCAATAACCGCTACTAGAGCCATGGCCAATGTTAAATTAAAATCCGTGTTGGCTGGCCGAAAAATTGGAATAAACATAGTCTCGCCGCGTTCAACCATATTGCGTCCAATAGAACCAATCCCCGGAAAAACGCCGAGCAAATTTGAAATTAAGATAAAAATAAAAAGCGTGCCGACAATTGGCAAAAAACGAATGGATTTTTTTCTGTCTCCGGTTACTTGATCCATATAGCTAAACAGTGTATCCAGCACGGCTTCAGTAAAATTTTGTACGCCGCTAGGAACTTCCTGCAACCGGCCTCGCAAATAAATAGCCAAAATAATCAAGCCCACGCTGACAACAACGGCGTTAATCAAAGTGTTCGTGATTGGAAACGAACCAATATAAAACACTATTTCAGCGGCGAGGGACGGGAGATGCATATGATTAGCTTATTAGCTTGTAGCTGGTAGCTTGTAGCTTTAAGTAGGTTAAGCTTTGATTTCTCTCCAAACAATTTCTATAACATTAAAATATTTTTTTGTGAAATAGACGACTTCGGAAACAGAAAACGGTTTACAAGTATAAATGTCAACAGTGAATAATGGGGGGGTCGTGGGATAGCTGTAGAAATGTGCACCGGAAGACTTCCAGTGTACCCACCCACCGTACCCCATTTCGTGGGCACTATAAGCCATGGGCTGATGCAACACCTCCATTTTTGCGACATTAGCCAGCTCCAACAGGTAAGATTTCATCTGCTCAGGTTCAACGATCTTCGAGGTAAGTCCTTCGACGATGAGTCGTTGCCGAACGAGGTCAGGGGCAAGGTTACGCCACATAATCAATAATGACAATCATGGTAATTTTGAATTTTGACTTGAATTTTTGAATTCTGTTAGTGCTTTAAATTGCCGATATAGCCACAATACGGTTGTCGCCATGGCCAAGAAAACACCGGCCAAGGTCAGCCATGGCGTTGTGCCAAATTGACCATCAGCATATTTTCCGATGGAGCCAAAAACAACAAGAGGTATGGCAATAATAAAACCAAGCTCCCACGCCAAACTCAATGCTTGCCAGACATTTTGAGGCATCTTGTTCATATAGCTTACAGCTTAAGGCTTATAGCTTATGGCTCGTCTAGAACATTATATCTTCTTCCGCTCTCTTATATGAATGAACCTCTTCCTTACTAAACCAGTGCTTTAATTCGTGCTCCGCTTCGCTCTCGTCGCCAGAAGCATGAACAACGTTATGAATTGCTCTCTTGTCGGCATTAGCTAGAGTCGGCGAATCAACCGAATAATCACCTCTGATGGTGCCCATATCGGCTTTGGAGGGCAAGGTGCTCCCTACGATTTTTCTTACCATGGCAATAGCATGGATACCCTCAACAATCATGGCCACGACCGGCCCAGACATAAGAAACTCAATATTCCACTGCGCAGCCATTTTACCGATCTCCAACGGATCATTTGTGCCGATTTCCTTGATTGGATCCTTTCCGTAAGTACGGTAATTCTCAAGGGTTTTCTCTCCCATACCGCGCATCCATATTTCGGTATTGGGATAATGATCGTGGGCTTGTTCTTTGGTTGGTGTAACCATTCTCAAAGCAATAATCTTTAGGCCGCGCTGTTCAATGCGACGGATAACTTCGCCGACAAGTCCGCGCTTTACGCCGTCTGGCTTAACTAAAACAACGGTTTTTTCTTCTTTGGGATGGGGCATAATATTGAGAATATAGAATATGGAATATAGAATATGGTCATTGAGTCATTGGGATTTTATTGTTTACTGCTTAAGGAATTCACGTACTTTTCTAACTACGTCGCCCGGAGTCATATTGGACTTAACAATATAGCCGATCGCTCCCATTGTCAGCCCTTTTGTTCTGTCTTCATCTTGCCCAAGATTGGTGAGTATAATTACCGGTATTTTTGATGTTTTGTCATTAACTTTCAAAGCCTGCAAAACAGAAAAACCGTCAAGCCCGGGCATAATCACATCCAATAAAATAATATTGGGCTGCTCTTTTTCGACCAGCTCAATCACGTTATCGCCCCGCTCAAGTTGAAACACCATGAATCCTTCCTGCTCAAATTTATGAACATACATATCAAGGATCATGGAATCGTCCTCAACAATGAGAACTTTTATTTTTTCATCTGCCATACCCCGCACCTTTACGGCGTTAGCGTTCCAGAGCAACGCGCAATTAAGCGGCCATAGTTGCCATAAACATCTAAAGCCATTGATAGTCGAGTTGCCAAGCGAACGCTCGCCAAATAGTTTAGACTAATTAAATTGTTGTTGTTGTTATACTTCATACTTCATAAACACAGATTATTTTTGATTGTAGAGTGAGCAACGCCGAAAGGTGCGGGGCATAATCTTGTGCCTAGTATAACATAAAAATTTAAACTCGCAAGGGCTAATAGAGAAAAGATAGTTTTTGTCGTCTGGGTAAAAATTATTGACACAGAGTATGGATATGGATAACCTGACCAATTGCCAGTAAGCTGTGATTGTTTCAAAACAAGAAGAGGCCTGAAGCAGATGCTTCAGGCCTCTCATAAACTTAGCAAGAGGCTCTACGTTTCAGCCTCTGGCTGGAGCTCACGGAGCACGGCCTCGTAGGTGCCAAGGTACGTGGCTGACCACGTCTCATAGTCACCGTACGTAGCGCTTGCCCGCCATACTTTCTTTCCCTCGCGATCAGCAATGTGTTCTGCCCGCAGGGCGGGATCGTCTGTGCGATGGTGGAGCATTACACCTCCTCATGGCACTACTGTGCCGTCAATGTCACGCCTAGCTTCCATTCCGATTGATTCGGCGGCCAGCCATGTCTGGACCGCTTGGCCGCTTGGGAACAGCCAACGACCAAAGGGCTCGAAAGTCGCTGGTGATCAAGCACCATCCATAGACGAAAGGCCGAAAGTTCCATCGTGAAGCGCGTGACGCGTTCAGAAACGCTATGCGCATCACTTCCCACCATGTCATCTTTTTTTTCTTCGTCATTTGCCCTCCTTCTGACACTTTCGTTCCGTAGAGTTTTTTGTTTATTGGTAACCGAGGCGGACACCTCGAAACGGCGCTCTTTCGGAGCACTCGCCTCGGCTACCTTTGATTGTCAAAGAACGGATGGACAGTACTTTAAAATCAATAAAAAGTCAATGTTGGATGCTCAACGCGCAGAAGAAACGGTCAATGTCTTTCCGTCAGTTCTAAACTGAATCCAGCCATTTTTGTCGGTTCTATAAATGTTAATTTTGTCGGAGCTAAGTCGATCTATGGTTTCAGGTGCGGGATGGCCGAATTGATTGCCTTCGCCCACCAAAATAACGGCATATTTAGGATTAACTGCCTGAATAAAATCATCGCCGCTTGAACTCGCGCTTCCGTGATGTCCGATCTTTAAGACTGACGACTTAAGATCGCGCCCTTCCGCCAAAAGCAATTTTTCTATCTCTATGGAAGCATCTCCCATAAAAAGAAACGATTGTTCGCCAAAAGTCAAACGGCTAACGACAGAAACGTCGTTTAGGTTCTGCACTGTGTCGGGCAATTTTCTATCTGGATACAAAAATTCCCAGCGCCACGCCACTCCATTGTCTGTACCGCTCCACGCGAATGGATGGTCAGCTGGAATCGACCGGATGTTTCTGGCGCGCAACTCTTTCAAAAATGTCAGATATTCTGGTGTTGTGTGAATGGCTGAAGACAAAAGCGCTCTCTCAACCTGATAACGGCGCAAAATGTGAATAAGCCCGGTCACATGGTCAGCGTGAGGATGGGTGAGAATAATGCCCGCCAGCCGCCGATTGGCCAAGCTCATGAAGTAATCAAGCTCTGACACAACCCGTTCGTCCGGACCGCCATCTATTAGCCACCTGCTGCCGGAAGGAAATTCAATCAAAATGGCATCACCCTGACCAACATCTAGAAACACAACGCGCAAATCCTTAGGCGCCACGCTACGCGATACTGATACCGATAAACCAATCAAAGCAATCACCACAATCGCGGCAGCGATTATGAGAAGCTGCGGCTGAAAAATTTTGGCTAATCTTTGAGCCACAGCACTCTGGCTTGTCCATCAGTAAAAAACAACGCTCCTACGCCCGACGTACCAATAGTTCGTTCGCTGAAGGTGATAATTTCTTCACTTACCACATAACCAGTCCTTACAAGATCGTCACGAATATAGTCTCGCTCTTTATCTATGTCTGGACTGATGATATGAGTAGGGAACTTTAAGGTTGGGCTATAAGCAACACCACTATCAAAACTGGCTGTCCCTAGCCAAATGTCACGACCGTCGGCAAGAACAATGGGTGCCAGCCAAAACCTGGCATGATGCCGTTGACGCGCGCTTTTCATAGCGGTTTCTTTTTCCACGCCAATATCCTGAACGCGTCCCTCGTAAAATGACGGGCTAATTGGCGCTGACGGATAGGCTATATCGGCTAACGACGAATGGATAGTCCTAAAAATATTTTTTAGGGTCAACGAATCGGCTGTCTCCCATCCCGCGGCCTGAAAAGCTGTTTCAAATTTAGCCCGCGAACCAACAATAATAATATTGACGGGGGTCTGGGTGCGGCCGCGCAAAGTTTCCGTTGTCCGAGTGAGATTGTCTAATTCTTGCGAACTTACGTTCGTTACAATACGGCGTTGAAAAATTTCCACTGGCCCAACATTCACTGTCAACAACGGATGCTGCATTGTATAGTTCACATAAAATAATAACGAACCGATCAGAGCGGCAATAACTACCAAATTCTTAAGACCAAAAAATCGCCATGTCAATGCTGGCTGACTGACGTCTGCAGCAATAAAATTTTCATACAGATAAACGGCCGTGATCATAACCACCAACCACCACGCCCCCAAAAGATAACCTCCTAAAACATCACTGGGCCAATGAACCCCCAGATAAACGCGACTGATACCAACTAAAATAATGAGAAAAACAGTTGCCAAGAAAACAGTAATTTTGGTTCGCCAGTTACGGACAATACCAATAAGGACATAAGCAAAAAAACCGTAAAGCACCACGGCTATCACCGCGTGACCACTTGGAAAACTTGAAGACGAAACTGACACGAGCACCTGATTGAAAGTCGGCCGCGGCCGATCAAATATCCATTTTAAAATACTGTGCAGCCCGAGCGCTGTTGAGACGCCAATCGCAAAAACAGTGGCGCGCATCCAGGCGCGACGGGCTATAAGAAACGCTGTCAAGGCCACGACAAAACCCAGGGCTGGCAGGCCAGCTAAATTCGTTACAAAAAGCATAATCCGATTTAAAAACGGATCACGTACGAATAGCACCAACCCCGACAGTCGGTTATCCAACCCAATAAATGGCCCTTTGACCACCACGGCATGAATGAGTACGAGCAAGTAGCCAAGAATCACTAAACTCAAAATGAAACTGAGGGTAAAAGATAAGCCCAAAATTTCGTAAGGAGAGAAGCGTTTCCCGACAAAACGACACAAACGAGGATGACGTTCAGCAAAGGCAACAATATATTCATTCTCAAGGAGCGCGTGAATCAAAGAACGTCCCAAAGACATAAAAAAAGCTCTCACTTGCCGTTCGTGGCGAACGAGAAAACGACCAATCAACCAATTTAAACCGATCAGCAGAGCCAGGCCAAAAAGGAAAACAGTCAGTCTTGTTCCCCAAAGCTCAACGGCCTCCCAGCTTGCGCCAAAGAAGTAGCCCAAACCGACATAAAGAAACGCCCATACAGAACTCGCCACGATACTCCAAGAAAAAAATCGCCAATAACGCATCTCTGACATGCCGGCCGTAAATGGTACCAGCGAACGCACTGGTCCGAGGAAATTTCCGGAAAAAATACTTTTACCGCCATGAGCGGCAAAATATTGCTGGGCCCTAATTAAATACCGTCTTTTTAAATAAAAACTGGTTTCCGAAAAAAATGGCGGGCCATAAAACCGACCAACCAAATAAGATGCTGCGGCGCCCAAAAAACAGCCCAGGGCGACAATAATCATGAGTCCTCTAACATCGTACGCCAATGGCCACTGTTCGGCGACAAAGCCGCTAAAAAGAACGATAATCGTCCCAGGCACAAAAACGCCAAGGAAGGCTACTGATTCAAAAAACGCCGCAAAAAAAACAATAACATATCCCACTTCTGGATAGGTAAGAAAAAAATTAAAAATTACTTCAAGCATACCCCGTTAGAAGTTCTTCCCAGCCCCCCGCGCCGCGGGGCGGGGCTGATAAGAAAAGCGGTTGAATAAATAATCATAAAAAGCGTTGGCGATTAACAAAGAGGAGTTAATGATAAAGACGGTGATTAAAGTATTTAATTGATTCAGAAAGTGTGTCATATCTAAAGACTGATAAAGCTACTAAGACGGCCTTCTAACGGGGCATACCCCCATAATACATTTACAATACATTTTTTCAAAAAACGAGGCAATGATAAAGGCCGGCTGGAGATATACACAATTCTAGTGCAATCTCTCAACCGGCCCTGTGTTCTCATGACCTTATCGCCCCCTCCTCCAAGCGCGACGGTGTTACATAGCGGCAGAAACAGATACGGGTTCGCTCGGTATGTATACGGCGGGCAACCCCTTGTCCTTAAACCGCTTTGTGAGCGGCCCACATCGCATAACATCGTCAGGCATAAAATTACTGCAGGCCCGACGTGTTTTTTTCTCCATACCTTTGAGGCAACGCACAGCACCCCTACTGCCGTCAAGCCACCTCACCTCAACCCTCACAAAAACCGCCTCATTGTTTGACAATCTTCCCCTCCTCAACCAGCGATGCGCTTTTTTGAACGCGAGCTCAAGATACCACTCTTTGCTGTGACCGCTCATGATACACACCCCCTTGAGAGTAAGCGCGCCCCGGATCACTATGATTCCGAGTGGCTGCTGTTATTTGATTTTCAGCAGCGATCTGGCCGGATAACTGACCAAATCGCTGCTGAAAAATTTTTCAAAGATCTCTTTTTGATTGTATACCCTTCTCCGCCCCGCAACGCGGGGCTACGAAAGGGTTATTCTCCTCACACTTTTTTATTAATCTTTTGTGATAGGGGGTGAGGTAGAATAAAAAACTGACCTACCGTTTCCGGTAGGTCAGCTAATTGTCGTTTGTGTCTATTTTATCGCACGCGACAAACCGCCGAACCTACCGGATCGGTAAAAAAGAAGCCAAAATACTGATTGTTCAACCTTGTGTGTTGCATACCCCGTTAGAAGTCCTCGGCCCCGCATAGCGGGGCTGTAGTGATTAAAGTATTTAATTGATCATTATATTATATCTAACTTAAAAATCAGTCAATGGGCTCGTCCAGATTCGAACTGGAGACCTCTTGCGTGTCATGCAAGCGCTCTAACCAAACTGAGCTACGAGCCCATAGAAACAACCTTATATATACCAACTTTCTAGATATTTGAAAAGGCGGCACGTCCTCCATGCGTACCGCCTCTTTCAATTGTATCTGGTCACCCACTCTAGAATTGGTGGGCGCGAATCTCCTCCTCCACCTGCTCCACGACTTGGCCGGGCCAGAGACCCATCTCCTTGAAAGCGAAGGCCGCGTCGAGGAGGTTGTAGGCCACGACGATTTTTGTGAATCCAGCCTCTTGGAGGCGCCGAACTGCTCCCTGTTGCCGGTCGACGAAGATGAAGACTGGCGGGTACTCATCTGCCGCAAGATACCCGCTCGCGAGGAGCTTCTCGCGTGCCTCCGGTTTGGAGCGACCGTCCGTAGCGACGTTGTCCACAAGCCAATAACGGTGAGCCCTGCTCGGTTTTCCGTTCACCCAGTCAGGGTGGGCACCATGCTGCTTCAGAGCCTCGCGCATGATGCGGTGGCAGATCGTGTGCCCGCTTGGCGTCTTGATAGCTTCACGCCAGCTCACCATTGCCGCCGCTTGGGCGAGGGCCGTACCGGCGGTGGGAATGCCGATGAGGCACGGCCGAGAATCCACAGCTTCGACGCTTTTGCAGATAAGCTCTGCGATCTTACGACCAACGAGCCACTCGAAACCGGGGTAGTCGGTCAGGTCTTCACGTCCGAAGACGTAGACGTTGGACTTGACTCCTGACTTCAAGGTGAACGGTTGAGGGTTGTAAGCAACGAAGCGCACCCGCGCCGCGTAGCGAAGCACTTCAAGGTCACTCGGTGTGTAGATAGCACCGGACGGAGTAACGAGTTCACTCATTGGCCTCCCCCTTCCACTTTGAGGTGTTGAACCTGCCCAACATTCTCGGCGGTAATGCGGGTGAGGATATCAGTGATGGCGAGGTCAAGTTTCTCCGCCTCTCGCCCTGCTACCTCAGCGAAATCGTTGGGGGTCGTGGAGGCGTAGAGAATGCCGCTCGACGAGTTGACGAGTGCGTCACCGCCGAAACTGTTCCTGACGGATGCCTCAAGGTCGCCACCCTGCGTGCCGATGCCGGGGATGAGGATCAACAGCTCTCTAACAATCTCGCGCACGCGCTTGAGCTCTTCGGGGTAAGTCGCACCGACGACGAGGCCACAGTTCCTATTGATGTTCCACGCCGTGCAGACGCGGTACGCCACGTACTCATAGAGTTTGAGGCTCGCTGTGGAAATCTCTCGGCCGAAGTGGCGCTCGACTTCACCGAGCAACGCTCCCGCCAGAGGAATTTCCAGGTCCTGAAACTCCCCCGCTCCGGGATTTGATGTCCGACACAGAACGATGATGCCCTTGTTCTCCTGCGCAAGGAAGGGCTTCATCGCCTCGCAGCCGAGGTAGGGGTGCACCGTAACGGCGTCGGCCCCAAACACCTCGAATGCCTCCCGCACGTAGTGGTCGTTCGTTTTGCCGATGTCGGCGTACTTGGGGTCGATGATGATCGGCACCTCTGGAGCCACCGCCTTGATATAGGCGATGATGTGCTGGAGCGCAACCGAACCGTCGATCCCGAGACCGCCGAAGAACGCCCGGTTCGGCTTGAACGCGGCGGCAATCTCCGCCGTAGCGTCGATCAACGCCGTGAAGAACTTGCCGAGCTGGAGTTGGGTCCACGGAAACGTTCCTACCGCCTTGCCGATCTTCCCGATGTCAGGATCCAGGCCCACGCAGACGAGCCTACCTCCCTGTCGTCGGCTTTGAACCATCTCACGAAAGCACCTGCTCATGATTCGCTACCTCCTTCTCCTATTCCTATGCAGTTGTAAACATCCGACCGGTGCGACTTCGGACCTTCCGAAGACGGTCGGATACCTGTGCCATCTTATCACTAATAAAAAATTACGCAACTCCGCACCTACCCTGATAACTAATCATTACCTTCGCGAGACCAGAGACGAGGTCGGCTTCGCCTTATAGTAGTTCATAACGGTTATTTGATTGTTGGGATAGGTGCGGGGTGAATCCAACAATCAAAAAAATTATTCCTAAAAACGCATGAAGTGAATCATTGGCTAAACTTGATTCAATTATTCCAAACAGCATCTTGTCGGGAATCAAGAATCCCATAATCGCCAAGGCGCCAAATACTGCGCCGAATATTTTAGAAAAATTTTTAGCTGATGACACTCCATGCACAACAAAAGCAATGGCCAGCAAACCTACCGCCAGGTGAATGAAATTATGAATTTTGTTTACGGCAAAAAGGCCAAAAACCGGATTCTTGAATACTCCGGCGAATCCAATGGCGATTAAAACAACGCCGCAAATAAAAATAATTCTAGTCGTTAACGTGTGAGACATAAGCTCGCTTCTGAAAATTGCATAAACTAACTAGATAGGAAATGTTGTTTTGGCAACCAAATTTAAAAACCTATTTAATGAATCTTACGAACGATCAGCGAAATCTATGCGCATCTGGTGGAGCTGTTACGGACAAATGAAAAACCTTTACAGCTTTAGTGAGGGAAATCTATCACTCGTGTCTTTCTGGGCCCTCTACTGAATTTGTGCCAAGTGATAATTGATGTCGTTTTCCGGAGTGGCCAGATACGCTATGCCGCCCAAGTTCTCAAAAATGGCACACGCCCGAGGAGAATTATCGATGAGAAGACAGCTCTCCAATGGTACACCAATCTTCTGAGCATATGCAACGAACAGTTCACCGCTATTATCGGTCTTGTGTTTCCCCTCGAAATAGGAGTTACTGATAAGATCAAAATATTTCTCCAGTTGGAGTGCGGGTACGGTGAAGCGTGAGAAACTATCCATATTCCCGGTCAGCAGTACAACCGTGAACTGGTCACGCAATGTATTTAACTTCTCAAGCGCCGGTTGCGAGACCTTCATGGTACGGCAATCCTGCACAAACACGCTCCACAACTTTTCGAAAGGTAAACCTATTTCTCGAGCGACAAACTCATTCACTTGTTCGGCCGTATACTTCCCTCTCATCCAATCGCTGACTATCGTTTTATCAGTTCCAAAAAGCAACTGCTGTACCTTTGCATGCTCAGCAGGCAACAAGCTCCGCCAATACCGGTCGTTGCAAAGCGTGCCGTCGAAATCACAAAATAAGATTGGTTTTAAGGATGACACAGTGTTGATCTAGTTTATGTATTTAAGAAACTTGTGGGCCAGGATGGATGCTTCGCTTGTAGAACCAGTCGTCCGCCAGCCGGCGGACTTCTTAAAACCCCTCGGTTTTAATATTTCCTCGACGGGAAACTCCCGTTTCCCGACCCCTTCCCCCCGTCTTACCCGCCTGCCAAAATTGTTACAATGCGCCTGCTTGGATTTTTGGCCCAAGGCCACTGCACCTCGGGTGCAGAACCAAGGACCTATTCTTACCCCGCACCTTTTGTTAACCTTTGGGCATGGATGGACTCGAACCATCGACCCCAGACTTATAAGGTCTGTGCTCTAACCAGCTGAGCTACATGCCCATTTACAAACTTAAAGGTGCGGGGCGCGATAAGACGGTTGCTTCCTGTCTGCCGTAGGCAGATAACCAACTGTCCCACAAAGCGGGATCCGCCATGGGCGGAAACTATATGCCCCAATTAAATTACACGGACGTTTTGGTTCAATTTGTCGCACTCACAGTATATCAAGTCAAACAAATAAAACGCAATTGCTAAAGCACGGCTTAAAGTATTCTCAAATTCTTAAGAATTTGAGAATTACGTGATGGATTTTATCTTTATGGCCGCACGCACTAACTGCTCGGCCTCTTCAAATGACGAGGTGGATAAAGTAAAAATAGCCAAGGTGCTAGATCCTTCGGCCGACCATTGTTTGGCGAGATCCAGGGCGTTCAAATGAGGACCGGTCTTTAACCAACCGCCAACCTTGCCATCACTGCGTTCATAAAGCAGAACGGCGATTTTGACCTGCGGCGAACTCATGATGAGCTCGTCAATAACGCCCGGCAGATGCTGCTCATCAGCTCCGGCTTTCTGGAAGTCGTCGCGACGCACTGCCGACCAAACAAATTCGCTTTCCGGATCGTATTGCAAACGCGCCAAAACTCTCCCCCATAAACGAAGCGTTGAGAGATCGCGCTGGCGATAGAGATGGTCAATAATCTCATCGCGCCGCGCGCCGTGTTGAACCAGTTCTGAAGCAATCACTAAAGCGCGCGGCGTAACTGATGGCGTCTTAAAACTCTGAGTTTTGGCAATCATGCCGGCCAAAAGCGCTGTGGCAATATCGGCATCAAAGTGTTGTTCGCCAAAAGCATCTATCAATTGAAAAATTACCTCCGTCGTGGAAACTGCGGTAATGTCTACGTGGTTTATTTGGCCGTACTGGTCGTTGGCTGGATTATGATCAATATTAATAATCGGCGTACGGTAAAAAAAATCAGCCTGTTCATGATAAAGGGGGCCAAGCGAACTCAAGTCAGGAGTATCACAAGTGATAATAAGATCATGAGTTGGATAACCCAATTCAATTTTGGCGTCTGATTCTTCCAGGCTGCCTGACGCCGGGGTGAGATAAATAATCACTCCGCCATTAGAACGGTCATAACTAAGACTGCCTATAGTCGCATGTTTGGGAGAAACACTAATAACAAGTGTCTTTAAGGCGACTGCGCTATGTATAATCGCCTTAAATCCTGGCAAGAAAGCACATTCCTGAATATGATTATCCAAGCTGCTAACTACAATCTCCGCCGGAATGCCTAGCTTTTGCAGCAACATCATCAGAGCCACGCATGAAGCCAAAGAATCAAGGTGAGCATTTTTTTGACAGGTAATAAGAACGCGCTTGGCGTTTTTAATTTGTTGGATAATTTGCGCCTGTGTTTCTAACATAAATAGTCTGCTACTCTACTGCACCTAAAAATAACTGTCAAGGTGTGCGTTCGCTTGCTCAAATGCTAAAGAAATGACATAATTTTGTTTACATCCCGCTGGAAATTGGCTGTGAATGAGGTGTTATTTAAAATGGGAGCATAAAACGAACATAAGGAAGTCTTAATGGTTTGCCCCATCAAGCTGTTATCAGTTTCTAATAGGATATACAAATTTTAATTATGAAGAAGAAATTGACCAATCTCCCGCCAACTTATAATGCCCAAAAGGTTGAGCAAGATATTTATGCTCAATGGGAGAAGGGCGGCTATTTTTTGCCCAAACGACGCCCGAACACCAAGACCAAAAAACCATTCATCATCTCTTTGCCGCCACCAAACGCCACCGGCACGCTCCACCTCGGCCACGCCATGATGCTCGCCATTGAGGATCTGATGATCCGCTACCACCGACTAAAGGGCGAGGAGGTGCTATGGGTACCTGGCACCGACCATGCGGCCATCGCTACGCAGAACGTCGTGGAGAAAAAGATTTGGCAGGAAGAGAAAAAAACGCGCCACGATCTCGGCCGCGAGACGCTCCTGCGACGCATTGAGGAGTTCGTCGAGCAATCGCGCGGCACGATTAGGAGCCAATTCCGACGCATGGGCGCATCATTAGATTGGTCGCATGAGCGCTACACGCTAGACGAGGGGCTCTCGCGTTGCGTCCGTATGATATTCAAGATGATGTACGATGACGGCCTCATCTACCGCGGCAACCGCGTCGTCAACTGGTGTACGCGCTGCCAAACGACGCTAGCCGATGATGAGGTAGAGCACCGCGAGACGACTGCCACGCTCTACACATTTCGCTACAGCAAGGACTTCCCTATACTAATCGCCTCAACCCGACCCGAGACAAAGCTTGGCGATACTGCCGTGGCGGTGCATCCTGATGATGAGCGCTACCGGCAGTTCGTCGGCCAAACACTCACCGTATCATTCGCCGGAAAAGAGCTTACCATTCGCATTGTCGCCGATCCGGTTGTTGACCGTGAGTTCGGCACGGGCGCAGTCGGCGTCACTCCGGCACACAGTCAGGCCGACGCTGAGATCGCCGAACGCCACAAGCTGCCTGCCGTTAAAGTCGTCGATGAGGCTGGCGCCATGACGGATGAGGCCGGGCCGGACTTCGCCGAACTGCCCGTGAGTGATGTACGCACCAAGGTTGTCGCATGGCTGCGCAAGCACAAACTCATTGAAAAGGAGGAAACGGTTCCCCAAAACCTCACCGTCTGCTACCGCTGCGAGACGCCAGTGGAGCCTCTCGTCTCAAAGCAGTGGTTCGTGGCCGTGAACAAACTATTCGAACTACGCCAGGATACACTCGGGAACGTAAGAACGGAAAAAGGAGCGATCGCTACGCTAAAAGTGCTCATGCAGAATGCCGTTGAATCTGGTCAAATTACAATAATCCCCGACCGATTTCAAAAGACCTACCTCCAATGGATTTACAACCTGCGCGACTGGTGCATCTCTCGGCAAATCTGGTTCGGGCATCGCATTCCAGTTTGGTATCGGCCCAAGGCCGACCAGCCTGGGGCTGGCCTCGAAATTTACGTCGGTATTGAGCCTCCCAAAGTCGATGGCTGGGAGCAGGACCCCGACACGCTTGATACCTGGTTCTCGTCTGGCCTCTGGACGTTTTCAACACTCTTGAAGCAGGACGGCACGGCGGCAACACTTGAAAATTGGCAAGCCGAGTCGCCTGACCTCAAACGCTATCACCCAACCTCCGTCCTTGAGACCGGCTATGATATCCTTTTCTTCTGGGTGGCGCGCATGGTGCTCATGACCACTTACGCCCTGGGTGAGGTGCCGTTCCGCACTGTGTACCTCCACGGCCTCGTGCGAGACAAAGACGGCCGCAAAATGAGCAAATCCTTGGGCAACGTCATTGATCCGGTTGACATGATTGATAAGTACGGCGCGGATGCGGTGCGTCTCTCGCTAATCATCGGCACAACGCCAGGGAATGATGTTAGGCTCTATGAAGAAAAAATTGCCGGTTACCGTAACTTTGTGAACAAGCTCTGGAACATTAGCCGCTACATCCTCACGACGACCACGGCAACTGACGCACCACCTAAAGCGAAAACACTCGCCGATCGTTGGATCCTGGCTGAGTTTGAACAGTTAAAACATGTGGTCGCCAAACACATTGATGCCTACCGCTTCTCTCCCGCCGGCGAGGCGCTTTATGAATTCACCTGGTCCAAGCTCGCCGACTGGTACGTTGAGACGACAAAAGTGGAAGGTGGCAAAGACGCAATCCTGCGCCATATCCTCCGCGAACTCCTCGTGCTCTGGCATCCGTTCACACCATTCGTCACCGAGCACATTTGGCAACTCCTTGGCGAGTCTAAGCCGCTCATCTCAACAAATTGGCCAAAGATTCGGGAAGTCGAATCGGTTTACGAATTTAGCAGGATACAAGAAACAGCATCAGCTATGCGTAATCTCAAGCAGAAACATGGCAATAATCTCGAAATGTTGTACATAGTTCCAGGATCATGGCACGAAACATTAGCCACACAGCGGACGCTTATTGAGACACTGGGTCGTTCAAAAATCAATTTCGCAGAACAAGTTCCAGCCGACGTCCCGAAGCGGGTACTCGACGGGGCAACCGTATTCGCCATGGCCGCGACGGTTGATAAAAAGAAGCTGCAGACTGAACGCGATGAGCTAGAACGATACATAACAACATTGCACCAGCGCATCCAGAGCGATAATTTTAGCTCCCGCGCACCAGCCGCGGTTATCGCCAAAGAAAAAGAACGTCTCCAGCAAGCTAAGAAAAAATTAAAACACTTGTAATCCAATCCGCATGACAAAAATAATAATCGATAAAGAAAAAATAAATGAAATTTTAACTCGCGGAGTGGCCAACATTTATCCGTCGCGCGAAGCGCTGGAAAAAATTCTGCTGTCCGGAAAAAAGTTAAGAATTTATAACGGCATTGACCCGACCGGCAAATTGCATATCGGGCATGCTGTAGTGCTGAAAAAATTAAGACAATTTCAAGATCTAGGACACGAAGTAATTGTGTTAATTGGAGACTTTACGGCTCGGATTGGCGACCCAACAGATAAACTGGCGACCAGAAAAAAATTAACCAAAGAAGATGTCAAAAGGAATTCTCGTAATTACAAAAAAATAATCGGCAAGATATTAGATTTAACCAAATCTAATATCCGTTTCTTGCATAACGAAAAATGGACAAATAAATTAAAACCGGAAAACATGCTTGAACTGGCATCATATTTTACCGTTGCCAGATTGCTGGAAAGAGATATGTTTCAAGAAAGAATTAAGGAAGGCAAAGAAATTTATGTCCACGAATTTTTATACCCTATATTTCAAGCCTATGACAGCATCACCATGGATGTTGACATGGAAATTGGCGGCAATGACCAGACCTTTAACATGCTAGCTGGAAGAACTTTATTAAGGAAATTAAAAAATAAAGAAAAATTTGTTTTAACCACTAAACTGCTAACAGATCCAAGCGGAAAGAAAATAGGCAAAACTGAAGGGAACATGATTAATTTAGACGAAACGGCAGAGAATATGTATGGCAAAATAATGTCTATTCCCGATTCATTAATCGTTGATTATTTCACTCTCTGCACGGATGTTGCCGACGAAGAAATCCAAAAAATCAAACACGCCCTTGAGACGCACGCTGTTAATCCACGTGACGCAAAAATGCGCTTGGCTAAAAAAATTGTTTCTCTTTATCATAACCAAAAAGAAGCACTGAAGGCTGAAGAGGCTTTTGTAAAAATATTTCAAAAGCATGAGATGCCCGAAATTATACCTGAAATAAGACTTGAACCATGGCCCAAAACGCTCGCCCAGGCGCTGGTCGCAACAAAACTCGCCGCAAGTATGAATGACGCCCGCCAGGCCATTCAACAAGGCGGTGTAAAAATACAGGGCCAGGTAGTAAAAAATCCAAACTCCCCCCTCCCGAAGGTGTCTGGTATCGTTGTAAGCCGCGGTAAAAGAAGATTCTGTCGGCTTAGATAAAATGACCAACCCGCACGCTGAATCTATACAAGAAATCGTCCGCGCCTTTAAAGAAGGCACAAAATTGGAAATCGCGCCGACCGATATCGTCATGTCAGAACATAACCATGGTGATTTTGCCGTGGCCTGCTTTAAATTTGCTAGAAATTCCGGCCGCGCGGCTGAAGCCGTCGCCGAAGCGACAGCTATAGCCATCAACGAATGGCTGGAACACAACGCCAATAGTCTCTTACAAAAATTAACGATAGCCGGACCGTATATCAACATTACTCTAAATCAAAAAAAATTTACTGAACTGGCAATGAAGGCTGTTACGGACGCCGGGTCTGTTTACGGCTGTAGCAATTTTGGCCAGGGCAAACGGGTTGTTTTAGAATACGTTTCGCCAAATACTAACAAGCCGCTCCACCTTGGACATCTGCGTAACGCCGCTCTTGGCTGGAGCGTGGCAAAGCTTTTAGAGGCGTCTGGCTATGAGGTCATTAAAACATCTATCGTCAATGATCGCGGCATTCATATAATGAAATCAATGCTTGCTTACCAAAAATGGAGTGAACTATGGACCGACAAAAAACTAACACACGAAACGCCAAGCAGGGCCAAAATGAAAGGCGATGCGCTGGTGGGCAAATACTATGTTCTTTACAAAATAAAGGCGGACGAAAACCCCGCGCTTGAAGAAGAATCGCGAGAGTTATTAAGGAAATGGGAAGCGCATGACCAAGAAACCAGAACTTTATGGAAAAAAATGAATGACTGGGCAACAAAGGGGCATGAAGAAACATTGAAGCGATTCGGTGTTTCATTTGATAAACTTTATTTTGAAAGCGACATCTATGAAGAAGGTCGCGCCATTGTGGAAGCCGAGGCCGCCGCGGGGAAAGCTCAAAAAAATTCCGACGGTGCAATCTCCATTGATCTCACACCCGAAGGTTTAGGACCAAAAATACTTCTACGCGCTGACGGCACGAGCGTATATATCACCCAAGACCTGGCCCTCGCCCGCCATCGCATAAATGACTTTCACCCCACCAAAATAGTTTACGTAGTGGCGCAAGAGCAAGACTACCAATTCCGCGCGCTTTTCGCTGTTTTAAAGCGCTTTGGCATTGCCCAAGATATAGAATTAAAACATTTAAGCTACCATTGGGTTTTTCTGCCAGAGGGGCGAATGAAATCGCGCGAGGGTAAAGTTGTAGAAGCAGATGATCTGTTAGACGAGCTTTCTGAACTCGCCTTGAAAGAAATCAAGACCCGCCATGCCAAGATCAGCCAAACTGTTGCCAAAAAACGCGCAGAAATTATCGCTCTGGCCGCGGCAAAATATTATCTCTTGAAATCACGACTAGATTCTGACATCAATTTTGATCCCAAACAATCAATCGCCCTTACGGGACGCACGGGCCCATATCTTCTTTACACCTACGCGCGGGTATCAAGCATTTTCAATAAGGCAAAAGAAGAAAAAATAGAACTAGGAACAGAGATGACACTTCCCGTTAACGTTTCTCTTCTGGAGTGGCAAATCATTAAGCTCGCAGCCAAACTGCCGGCCGTGATTGAGGAAGCCGCCGCAGCTTATGATCCGTCAATTATTGCCGACTTTGGCTACAACCTCGCCAAAACCATCAATGATTTCTACGAAGCCGAGCCAGTGCTGAAAGCCGAACCAAACGTCCGAGCCTGGCGGCTGGAATTGCTTCAAGCCGCCCAACTCGTCCTCAAAAGGTCACTGGAGCTAATGGGAATTGAGGGGCTGGAAGAAATGTGACAAAAGCCATAAGCCGTAGAGCCATAAAGCTATAAGCCACTATGGAAAAATTTAGAGAGTTAAAAGTTTGGCAAAAAGCTCATGATTTAACATTAGCCGTATACAAAATTACAACGAGCTATCCTGATACTGAAAAATACGGTTTGGTCAGCCAAATGCGACGAGCCGCAGTATCGGTTGTGGCAAATATTGTTGAGGGAACAAAACGAAAAACAATAGCCGATAGAGCACATTTTCACACCATGGCCGATACATCACTGGAAGAATTAAAATATTACGTTATTCTTAGCTCGGACTTAAAATTAATACTGTCAACGGATGCAGAAAATCTAAGCATGATGGCAAGAGAAGTTGGCGCGATGCTTAATTCACTAACAAAAAAGCTCTAGGGCTTACGGCTAGCCCGCCTTGGGCGGACGATTATGGCTTATGGCTATCATCAATATACTCCACACTTACGAACCATCTCCAATATTAATGACTCTTGGTCCAATAACTATTTACTGGTACGGTCTTTTTTATACCATCAGCATTGTTTTAGGATATTGGCTAGTTTCTTCAACACTTAAGCGGATACTTGCTACCCACTACCCACTACCCACTACCCACTCTGCGGCTCTACGTCTTACGGCTCGTCTGCCCGAATTCACGTTTGCACTTGTGGTCGTTGGTCTTATCGGCGCGCGGCTTTATCATGTTTTAAACGAATGGCAGTATTACTGGGCACACCCTCTGCAAATTTTTGCCATCTGGAATGGAGGCCTTGCCATTCACGGAGCTCTCATCGCCGGCCTTATTTTCCTCTGGCTCTATTCTAAACGTCAAGCTACCAGCTACAAGCTACCAGCTACAAGCTATCTCCTCTGGCTAGCCGATCTCCTCTCCCCCGCCATCCTCCTTGGCCAAGCCATCGGCCGCTGGGGTAATTATTTTAACCAGGAGCTGTTCGGCTACCCCACAACCCTTCCTTGGGGAATTCCTATTTCCCCAGCCAACCGACCGCCAGAATTTGAGCAATTCACCTACTTTCACCCAACTTTTTTATATGAATCACTCTGGGATTTTGTTGGTGCAATCATTCTAATTATCTGGCTCAGCAGATGGCGCCACTACAAGCTACAAGCTACAAGCTACAAGCCCGGGCTCATCTTCCCTATCTACCTTATTTGGATGTCGTTCGGGCGTATATCTATTGAGTTTTTTAGAATAAATACATCCCCACTAGTTTTTGGCTGGAAACTATCAGTACTAATGTCTATGATTTTCGTTCTCATAGGAATAAAGATTGGATTTTTACATAAATCTAGCCATGGTGTATTATAAGGGGGACATTAACAACAATTTTATGGATAAAAATACCTCATCGTTCACACTATACACATCACTGATCTTCATTGTTCTCTTATCATTAGCGCCTACTTTGGTAATTGCAGAAACTGGAGGCACCTGTGAGTGTGGCGGCGATAAATACAGCGTAGTCGATAAAGCTGCTTGCGATGATCAAGCGAGCGCGTTGGGGATTAGCTGTGCTTTTACGCCCTTTGATTCTGGCTCTACTGGCGGTAGCGGGAATACCGGCTCTCGTGGCGGCACCACCGTTATAGAAAATCCCCTTGGCCAAGACGATCCCCGTATTATTATTGGTAATATAATAAGGGTCGTGCTTGGTATTGTCGGTTCTCTTGCCCTTATAATTTTTATCTATGGCGGTCTTATGTGGATGACCTCATCCGGCAACGCAGAACGCATCAAGAAAGGCCGAGATACACTTGTGTGGGCCGCCATTGGCCTTATGGTAATTTTTGGAAGTTATACCGTTGTAAATTTTGTAATACAGAGTATCACAAAACCTCCGACTGGGGGTTGACCCCGCACCTATTTTGCTATTTAAAACAAGCAAATAGATGGACTATGTATATATCTTGCAAACACCTGCGGCGCTGTGCCCGAATAGGGCAGGGCTATTCGCCCTTGCGCCGCCCTTGAAGTCAACGGCAAAATAGGTGCGGGGTTGACAAAATCTTAATTTTAGACTATGCTAGCGTGTTCTTGTGTCTAGAGCACACTAGTGTTTTAATGCAGGAACAAAGCTGAACGAACTTTGAAAAACACCCTTATCAAGCATAGGGCTTGGTTGGGGTTAGATATATATTTGACGTCACAAGTTCACGGCGTCACCCACAATAACTCGCCTGCCTCGTGGCAGCGTTCAACGGGCGCGACCAAGGGTCAGCGCGAAGGAGGATTCGAATGGCTTCACCCAAAAGAGATCGCGGAGGACGCAGACCCCAAATAACAACACCCGCACCGCAAACTGCAACGCCATCGCCGACGGCCACAACACCACCGGCCACAACAACGGCTACAGCAACAGCGGCAACAACTGGAGTGGCCGCAACCGTAGCAACCCCCACTCCGCCACAGCCAACACCAGCCACCAACGGAAACGGAACAAAGATTGCCCGCCTCCATATAGGGCCGACGGGGCCATGGCACGATGAAAACGGCAACTCCTGCCTCATCTGGACGCCACGTGGGTACAATGCAGAAGACGATGCAGTGAAGACCGACATCCACCTCGTGGCCGATCGGCCGTTCTTTCTGTATAAAATCGGCCAACCGTGCCCAGCAGCCGCGCGACAGTCGTACAACATCCGGGTCAAAGAGGCGCAAGCAACTTCATACATGATCGTCGTCACCACTCGGGGCAGTATGGAGATTGACGTGACTGTGCCGAGCCGCCGTCTCTCCATCGAAAACATACGAATGCCCGGAGCAATGCGCCAAAGCATCGCGCTTGAGGGCATTCTGTATGGGATCGCCATAGCGCTTGGCCTCTACCTCTTCAGATGGCGCTTCGCGATGATCTCTGGAAGCGTAGGTGCGGCAGTTGCTGTCGCTGCTATCGTCATTGGTTGCGGCAGAGCAATCAGGCACCGACAGCGTCACTTCATTTCAGATGCGTTCAGATGGACGTTCGCCAGCGACAACCGCCTCTGGCTCGTCTGGATCCTCATGTGCCTTGTGGCCACTGGTGTAGCTGTAACACACCCAGGCGAAGGTCTTGTCGCCCCAGCCGTCTATGAAGCCAACCAGAATCCAGATTCAATCGCCCAAGAGGAGCGGATGCAAAAATTCCGCAACCTCTCCAGCGGTCGCGAATTCAAGTCTGACCGGGAGCTCGACAAACCAACCCCGAAGCAATTGCCGCCGCGAGCATGGACATGGTTCTGGGTCAACGCGTATTTCTGGATGTGGGGATGGACTATCATGATCCCAACATTCGCAGATGACGTCATGGCGATGTCAAGCCGCGTCTGGCAAAAGATGTGGCGGTCCCTGGGTGGAGAAGCCAGCCTTGTAAATGCATGGCCAACGTTTCTGACTGCCTTGCGGGGACGAAAGATCTCCGTTCCAGCGCGACCTAGCGCGGAGCAAACAGCTTCTGCTACCGCCGGAGAAATCGGATCAAGCGTGTTCTGGCACTCGCTCTCTGCCAACTTGATCACGGAACTACCCAGCATACTCCATGCCTTCTTCAAGAGATAGAAGGCGAAACCAAGAGGGAGAATAGTGATGGCAACGACAACTACACCAATCACGACAACGACCACAACACCCGTGCAATTCGGCTGGAGGACGGACGTCATCTACCCGGCGCTTGCCCTCATCGCGGCAGTCATCGTCTTCTCGTTAACTATGGTGATGACGATGAACTGGAACGCCAAAACCACATTCGGGGTAGCGGGCGGGATCACCACAATCGTTTTCACCCGCCACGTACTGCGACGTCGCGGTTTCAGCTCGCGCTTCATCACTCTGGGGATGTATACGGCTGTGATCATGACTTTATGGCCATTGGCACGCCCATACGTGGGTGTTAAACCACAAGCCGCTATGGAAGAACGGTCGGAAGCAACCCGTCTGAAATTCTATGATGAATTCAGCGCTCCTGCCCTAGGGATGCAAGCCGCTCTTGATACGCACAAAAGGGAGCGTCTCAACCAACTCACGGACGAGTATAACCGTGCATTGGCAGCAATCAGGAGTAACCAATCGCTCACTCTTAAGCAGAAAAGGACTCGAGAGCAGAAAGTGACGGTGAGATACTACCACGAAGTGGATGCTGTTTCTGGCCTCACGGTCTCGGACCCGAAAGTAGAACGGGTCAAGCGCCTCGTTCGTGAAACTGCAGAGGTAACGAGAGACACACTCAAGCAATGGGTGGCAAAATCGTGGTCGGCATTAAGCGCTTCAACACCATCTGCTATTTTGCCGGACCGATCGGCCGCCCTACCCTCATCCCTTCCCCTACTCACACCACCAGTTCAATCGGCCCCCCTTCGCCAAGATGGCAAGGAGATTTGGGTGCTTGCGGCAGGAGAAGAGCGGTGCTACCACTCCCCCACCAACTTTCAGCACGACCACCCGATTTGGGTCAAGGCTGAGGGACGGGAACCGATTTACGTAACCTCGGCCAAGGGGAGGGTTTATCTCCCGGGCTTTGGGGGCCGTCATTGCTACCAAGCGGTACTCGACCGCACGTGGCTAGAGGTCTGGCCCAAAAACGGCTAAGGAGGAAGCCGTTTGTCCCGCACCATGGCGGTCAAACCATGGTGCGGGATTCATGACAACGCACGAGCGGCGGGTCGCAGAGGGGACGACCGCCACTTGAACAAGCAAAGAGCGAGCAGAGATTGTCTAAGACAACTCCGACTCGCTCTTTTTCTTTTCAAAAATTTACCAATGACAACCTATTCGTCCACCGGCCCTTCACGACCTTCCAACAGCCGATCAGCGCGGCGAAGCAACTCTGGAGTAGAATGTTGTTTGTTTAAATTAAGCAAAAATCCATGCTCCCCTTTTGGTCCATAAAAATCAACACGTGTGGCAATCCCATCAGGAGCAATACTTAGCTCGGCCCGCCAATCATTCGGAAGGTGAGGCAAAGATGCGGGGTCAACTGTTTCCAAAGCAACTTCTGACAAGGTTTGGCCAGTTTCGCTTGCCGATAGTTCGCTCTTGGGAGTTTCTGTGGGGCTGACATCCGAAGTTTCGGTGGCTGACGCTTCGGCTGTTGGACTTAAATCTGGGGTTGGCGTCGGTGATTGTTCAGCATCTGGCGTCTGTTTTTTGTCGCCAAAAATATCACTAATTGCTTGCCGCACACCTCGTTCTCCTTTGCCAGATTGAATTGCTTCGGTAATGATGTTCGCGCCAGAGGACGAGCCAACTTCGGCGGCACTGGTACTAGCAGGGACCCCGATTTCGGCGGCGCTTGTGCTAGCAGGCAACCCCACCTCTGCGGCGCTAGTACCGGCTGGTAAGCCCTCTTCTGCGGCGGTGGTGCCAGCAGGGACACCCACTTCTGCGGCGCTGGTGCCAGCAGGGACTCCGATTTCGGCGGCGCTTGTGCCTGCTGGGATACCAACCTCTGAATCAACTTTAGATGATTCTTCAAACCCAAGAGGACCGAGTGAACGCAGTTCGTGGTCTTTAATCGCCTCTGGAATAAGATACTTCAATACATAGCGAATCTCCTTTGCCGAAAGATTATCTAGCCCCTGACTCACTCCTTCGGGGGTTGAGAGATCGACGCCCTGACTGCCCACTTTCTGAAACAACTGCTGAGCATCAATGTTAAAGCGACCGCTCAAAGATTGACCAAAAAGACGAAGGTAATCAGCCACCATTTCTCGCCCCATAGCAACTTCAGTATCATTACGAAGCTCTGCCGCTCCATGTGGATTAATGAACAACTGGGTTTCTTCTCCAAACGATGCCTGGAATTGTTTCGCCAGCGCCACTGTTTTCCCGCCCTTGCCAGCACCAAGAAACGCCCGGTCGTGATCAACCGCGCGGGAACTCACGCCATGCTTGACTGCGTGAGTAACTTCCTTCCCTGCGGTACTAGCGTCATCAGCACTATGCCCGCGCGTCGCAGTATTGTGCTCAACCGGCAAACCGCTACGATGTTTATCTTCTATTACTGAACTTTTGCTCCCTCGCAGATGTTCTGCTGGAATATTTGCTAAAGCCTCATGATTAGCGGTTCGTCCGGTCATACGCCCAAGCTCATCATTAATGTGTTTAGTAAATTCATGTGTAGCTGTAGATGGATCATCCCATTGATCATTTTCTAATACCACGACCTGATCACCAAGTGCGTTTTTTATAATCGCGTGTTCTGGCACCCCGTGCTCATCCGCAGTGAAATCAACAGTCCAGTCGCTGGGCAGATGCGAGCGCGCCACGTCCGGGTTATCCATAAACCTATCAAATTCAATCGCGTTAAAATGAGATGTACGCGTAAGTACTCCCTTATTGTCTACATTGTCCTGCCAGATTATTTCACGAGTTACGCCGCTACGATCTGCCCCGGCCACGTCCGCCGTCGATATGCCAGCGCGTGAGCCACGTTCAGGAATATGTCCTAATCGTTCAGTGCCATCAGGAGCGGCTACATGGATATTGCCCTTATCGTCTAATGAAATATCATCTTTTTCAAAAACTAAATTTGCCGCTTTATCTTGAAGAACATGATTGAAGTCATTTATTGAAAGACGCTTCATTGAATCCAGTAATTCGCGAGGTGAAGGCACTTCGCTATTCCCGACTAATTTTTGCCACATGGCGGCCGCTTCCGCATCATGATGGGCCGCTCCGGGGCGACCATAGTCCCAAAGATAATCAGCCACAAATTGACGGGTACTAGTGGTTTCTGCCCAGGCTCTCAAGTCGGCCGCGTTATTGATGTCACCAGTGTAACCAAGATTTTCGGCGTTTTTCTCGTAGGCGTGTTTAAGCAATTCAAGAATTGAATCGCCCTTACCCACCTTACCGGTCCAAGACATCTCACTTGGTGGAAATTCCTTTTCTGAATCAGGGAGTCCACCCATGCTTATTGCGCCAGATTTATCAACTATCGGCGCTTCGGATGCATGCGCTTCGGCGGCGCTTGTGCCAGCGGGCAGGCCAACTTTGGCGGCGCTTGTGCCGGCGTATATACCTGGCTGTTTGCTTGAACGACCAGCTGATTGCCCCTGGGCTTGTTCCACAGCAGGCGGAATGTGAGGAGGAGCAGATGCTTCTGACGGCCTGGAGCCAGCCCCCTCTACTGGAACAGCAGGAGCATGATTTTCC
>Ga0156058_130_pt1 | contig 19689 bp, 16 predicted proteins | sample RifCSPlowO2_02_FD_107711 | JGI IMG/M metagenome (GOLD analysis project Ga0156058, IMG submission 107711) | Candidatus Uhrbacteria bacterium RIFCSPLOWO2_02_FULL_46_19
ATCGATCACTATATCGCCAAAGTAATGCTCGCCTTTACTCCTCTGACCATCGCTATCGCTACCTTAAATCACCACACTATTTGACGAGGAGCCATTTTTAGCCGGTATCTATTCACAACTCTGAGTGGCTTTTTTTGAGGAGCGGCAGCATCACCTCGAAGAACGACTGCTCGGGGTTTTGTTTCCGCAAGGTCTCCAAGACTTCTCCCATATTGCATAATTTACTAGCAAAGAGCTTGATGTAATACTAGGTGTAAAACATGATAACAATATGCGGCTTGGCTTTATATGCCTTAGCGTTTAAAGAGACGCTGTGTGAAAATGCAGCTATGGTCGCTATTTAAGCGATATATACAAATTGTGACGATCGTCACAATTTGTATATATGCCAAAAAAATTAATTTTATGAAAGTTAACTTCTTAACCAACAGCCAAGATGCATCCTCGCAACAAGGCCCGACCACTGATAAAAGAACCTTGATAATACCTTTGGATAAATAAGCACGAATACTCAACCTTCTGTCGCAATTGCGACAGAAGGTTGAGCGGTTAAAAAATGAGTATCTACTTCCCTCAATTCAAGAGTCCTGCACAATGACGCAAGATGCTTGAATTGTTAAGAATAACTTGCCTAAATCTCTTATTCTTTTAAACACTACCTCTTTGCCCCCGAGTAGGTAATGGCTTGAACAATGTTCCAATCTTCAGTTGAGGATGGGATGCGGTTGTAGAGCCATTTGAAGGTGATAATACCTTGGGCTTCGCTTCTAAGGTTGCGGTTCTCGGCGCGTTGTCTTAGACCATAGGCCATGATGGTGACAGCGGCGTCGTCGTTTTGGTTTTTAAGATTGGGGTTGCGGCCATAGATCTTCTTGAATTCAGTCTTGGCGCGGGCTTCGGCCGTGGTGCTTTCCTCACTTGGCCAGCGACCATTGGCAATCTTGATGGCGTCGGTGAGTTCTTCTTCGGTCTCGGGGAGTTTGTCAAAGGCTGATTTGTAAGAGTGCATGACGGCGGCGCGTTCTCCGGCTCCTAGTTTCTTGGTGTTTTCGTCTACACCGTAAGTAATGAAGTTCTTGATAGCGGCTTCGGCTTGGGAGGAGCGCACGGCCAGATCGCTGGTTAGAGACTTTAGATACTTAATCTCGGTTTGCTGTTCTTGGACAAGATTGCGGAGGAGTTGAAGCTCGGAGAGGATGGCGGCAAGGCGATCATCATAGAGTAAGCTCGCTCGCCGTTCAATGCCCTCAACTGATTCATCGCGTCGCGACGAAACAGGACTTGGCGTAGGTTCTGGCGGCGGAATTGGCTGTCCAGACATCGCCCCTAGAGCCAAGTAAGAGAAAGCGGGGCGACTGCCATATGAGTATAAACCGACTTTGCCGCTCTTGAATCTAGAGTCCTCAAAATCTATAGCCCACTCGGCTGGTTCTGGCTGGCCCAAACGATAAGCTTTGCCTTGCACTCGTGGTCCAGTTAGACGGAGCTTGAGGATGTATTCCGCGTTTTGGTCAAATATTAAATTCTTTGACACGGTTGCAACTTCCGGATTCTGATCGTTGCCTTGAAAAACCGCCAAGAACGTATCGTTATAGTCGCCTATGGCATAGCAGTAACCATTGCCAGCGTCGTCCATACGCCCGCAGAGACCGACCTGACGACCATCACGCAGACGAACAATCGTCTTCACTTCATAGTCTGTCTGCGGTGTCATGCTATTAGCGACCACTTTATAATGGCGATCTGTTACTCCATCCTGCCGAAGCTCGTCGCCATAAGTGTACCAAGTGCCGTCGTCCGGCGCCGTTGCCCCGACGTCAATCGGCGTCCAAGCTAAGTTCTGCCAAACTATAGTTCGTCGTTCGCTTCCGCCAACAACTACTGTGAAAGCATCGCTATCCTCCCCGCCGTGGCAATCCGTGACATACACGCTCACCCGATAGGTGCCCGGAGTGTTCCAGGCGTACTTTGTGGTGTAGCCGCGTCCCTTACCTTCACCAGGAAGAGGAGATACCGGGCAGGCTACAGCCGAACTGATGCCGGTTTCACCCCAGTTAACCGCCCAGGAAAGGTCATCGCGATCAGGATCAACGGCGGCAAAACCAAATTGTGAATATTCTCCCACCTGAAGATTGGTCGGTGCGGACACACTGGTGATTTTAGGAGGAGTGTTGATCGCTACCCCACCACCAACGACAACCGAGAGGCTCGCCTGGGCGTTGGCGCCGCTTTGGTTCGTAACCGTAAAGGTAGGGGTATAATTACCAGCGCCTTGATAAGCATGCGTAAATGTCGCAGTCTGCTGTGGAGGAGTAACGCTTTGCCTGGAGGCGTCAAGAGGAACGGCGATTTCATCTCCCCACAATACGGAGTAGGTCAATGGGCTTCCGCTTGAATCACTGGCTTTAACTGACCAAGTTCCAGTCTGGCCGACGGCAAGCGACTGCGGGCCAGAAACACCTAATATAACGGGACCTGCAGCTGACACAATCTTGAAATATGAGTCGCTAGAGTCGCAGGTACTAGAACCAGAAACACAAACTTGAACGGTGTATGAACCGTCGGGAGCAATCTCACCATTCCCGTATGTGTTCATAATCTTGCCCACACTCCAAGAGTACGAAGTCAGCGAACCGCTTATCCCCGTGGCAATTGTATAGGGCGCCAGGTACGGATACGCAGGACAAACCTGGCCAGTACAAGGCGGATAGTATGAGACTAGTTTAAGGTCATAATATCGAACAGGCAAAATACAGTTTGTTCCGACGGGACAAGATATAGTACCCGTATTGTCCTGCCATTTGATCGCCTGCGTTGTTCCTTTTATCCACGTCTCTCCACCGTTCGGAGAGAGGAGGGTGATAGAAGGAGTTACGCTACAATTAAAATCCGCATACTCGCTTACCCCATCCATGGTTGTATAAGCGTACCCGCCACACGAACTCTTCCAAGTAATTTGTTCGCCCTTGTATCCTGCGACATCTATTATGCACGCGTTTATGCCGGAACAGCCAATCTGTTTTTCTCCTGAAGCGGTATAACATGTCTGTTCGGTATTTGATCCATTAAAAACACATTTTACTTGTTCTTTGAACGTTGTTGGTGAAGTTACAATCTTGAAATACGAATCGCTTTGGTCGCAGATACTCGTCCCCGATTGGCATACTTGAATATAATAAGCGCCATCGTTTACGATACGATATGCTTCTTGAACATTCCCGATAACCCAGGGATAAACACCATTACTAGATTCCTTATTATAATAATTTTTTACGATTGTGTATGGGGCTTGTATCATTAACGTGCACACTTGACCCGCAGGACAAGGCGCTTGATAGGGAACGAGAGAGATATCAAATACCAAAGGAGTCAATAATGTTATTGGGTGCGTCCATGTAATGGAATAGCCTTCTCCGCGTTGTAGTGCTTCCCCACCGTTCGGAGAGAGAACGGTGATGGAGGGTTGGACACTACTGCACTGGAATGTGGCATATTCATTTTGTCCATCAATTGTTGTATACGCATAACCACCACAAGAACTCTTCCAGGTAATTGTCTCTCCACGCCAACCGGGGACATTATCTACAATACAAGAATTAACTCCGGAACAGCCTATCTGTGTTTCTAATGTTGTATAACATTTTTGTTCAGTGTTTGATCCGTTGAAAACACATTTTACTTGTTCCTTTATCCATTCGCTGCTAATATTTGCCACAATGCTGAACGGCGCGTCGCTGTCGTCGCAAACTCCAGAAGCGCCGCTTAAGTAATCGTCGCACACCCGTACCTTATAGTTCCCCGGCGTAACTTGGGGCACTATAAATGAATAACCGCTTGCTCCCAGGCGAGTATCAACGCCGAGCCCGAGGTTGGCGATAATTTGGCCGGTGGCGGCACTAATCAATCGTACCGTGTGATTGGTGGAAGTGGATTCGCTCCACGACCAGCGTACACTCTGACCAGAACCGATCGCCCACTGCTCTCCACCGTTCGGAGAAAGGACAATGATGGAAGATGGGGTTGTTGAGACAATCACGGCTTTCGTGAGTGTATTGTTACTCTCGTTTGACTCAGCGATGCTATTTTGCCAGTCGGCCTCTGCTATCACCGTCATCGAGCTCGGCCACGTTGTCAGGCCATAGCGGCTCGGCTCGTAGCCATCAGTTATCTTGCACTGTCCAACATTTGGGACGCCAAATAAATACGCGGCATTAGTTCTGCCGTCAAAAGACACGCCGTTCGTGGTGGCCTTAATGTAGAAATTCGCTGGTGAACCAATGGCGTTGTACTCCATCCCTGTGCCGCGGTTGCAGTATTTGAACTTCAGAAGACCCCCCTCGACAAAGCTATCTTCGATCGTGAGGTCTGGCTTGTTGACTGACGTCGTGGCGCTGGTGAACGTAGGCGTCAGGGCAACCCCCATACCGACAACGGCTATAGTAAATAAAACGAGTAGCCCAGTTACGCTATGCGGTGTACTGACGACGATTGCTAAACTGTTTTTCCTTTCGTTTACTATGTTTTGCATAACGTAGACGTATTAAGGACTTCACGCCAATCGGCCTGAAATCCTAATAAGTTAATGTGAATAATGAAAAAATCTACAACGCTTACTGACCTTATTATTTTACTCTCCCCCCCCTCAAAACACAAGACTGAATTGCTCTAGTTCTCACTAATCACTGAAGCGTCGCCCAGTGCCTAGCATTTCCCTGATTCTCACCCCCTATAATCTTAAGACGTCCCAAGGTAAAAAATCTTACAGCCAAGAGCTAGCCGTGCTACACTGTTTACATTTAGTGTAAGAAAACCGCTGATAAAACGTCACTATATTATGGAGCAGAAGAAAATGGAGCAACAGCTTTGTGAAGCCTATGACCGCTACGCCGACAGCATTTTCCGGCATTGTTACTATAGGGTCGGCGACCGCGAACGGGCGAAAGACCTCACCCAAGATGCTTTTTTGAAAACGTGGCGGTACATGCGCGAAGGGGGTGACGTCGCCAATCTCAAGGCCTTCCTCTATCGCACCGCCACCAACATCGTGATTGACGAATGGCGAAAGCCCGCAACCGCATCGCTTGATGAACTGCAGGAGCAATATGGTTTTGATCCGCCATCGCCGGACGAGCGACTCCCTCTCCAACTAGATGGTGCCGATGCCCTCCAGATGGTTCACCACCTTGATGATCGCTCCAGAGCGATTGTGATTATGCGCTACGTTGACGGTATGCCGGTTAAAGAAATTGCCGAGCTGACCGGTGAAACAGAGAATGCCGTCTCCGTCCGCCTGCACCGCGCTTTAAAACGCCTCCGCACACTGCTTGTATGAACAATCAATCTCAACACAACGATTCCAATCCTAAACTCGCGGATACACTCCGTCAGCCCGCCTTAACAACCGCGGAGCGGACAACCATGCGTACAGCACTCCTTAATAAAATACGGGAAGAGACGCATGCCATTGAACGAAAAAAACAGGAATACCATCCTCGTTGGGGAATACCTGCCATATTGCTCAGTCGGCCAGCGATCGCGGTCGTGGCCGCCTTCGTCCTAGTCGGCGGCGGAACATCTCTCGCGGCCGAGCGCGCGTTACCGGGCGATCTCCTTTACCCGGTCAAACTATCCTTCAATGAACGGGCTCGAGAAAAACTAATCAGTACCGACGCCGAACGCCTAGCTTGGCAGATTGAGCGCATTAACCGACGGTTCCTTGAAGCGGAGCAACTGACTGTCAGAAGCCAGCTGACGGACGAACGGCGAGTGGTGGTGGAACAAGCGCTAACATCACAACTCGCCACTGTTGAGAGTCGCATCCGCAACTTAACTGAACGCGGCAATCTTCCGAGCGCGGCCGCTACCGTTTCGTCCTTAGAAGCTACTCTCAAGGCACACAGCACGGTACTAAAGAGGCTCCAGCAAAATGACGCTACCTCCACGACAGAGACACTTATCAGTAACCTATCGACGATGACGAGCGGCGCCACTGCAACCCGCGTTGCCATTGAGGAAAAAATCCGTACCATTGGCACGGCACCATCTCTCAAAGTACCGGCCGAGGCAGGGGTGAAACGAGCGGAAACGCTCACGAGCCGCGCCGAGAAGTTAGTAGGGGTCATGGCGCCGACGATGAATCCTGCGCGGCCAAAAATTATACCGCCGACCAGCGCCATTTTGGAGAGTAAGGATAAGCTCGCGCGCGGCGAGTACGGCGAAGCGATTGTCAAAGCCAACGAAGCGATTCGCGAAGCAACTGAACAATCTGTGGCCACTGAGGCGAGCACCCGCCTGGGGTTGCCAACAGTCACACCCGCGCCAGCGCCGGAAGACTTCGCCGCTTGCGTCGCGGCTGGTCACACTATCACTGCCGGTCCGCCCCGGACATGCCGCACTCCCGAAGGAAAAATTTTTGCAGAGACAAAACCAGCTCAAGAAACACCAACAAACGACACGCTATCAAAACCAGCTACTATTCCCAACTCCAGCGAACAAACAGCCGAACCATCTCAAACCGTACCCTTTTCCCAATAAGGTTCGACCGCGCGCATTATTCGGGAGAACGGTGGCCAGCTCGCCGTTCAATCCGACCCCTATTTTACCTTCTCGCCAATAATTGTTTCGGCCACATTGCGCGGCACTTCAGCGTAATGAGAGAATTCCATAGAGTAACTGGCGCGTCCTTGAGACATTGAACGGAGTGACGTGGCATAGCCGAACATTTCAGCCAGGGGCACCGTCGCGTCAATCACTTTAACTCCAACGCGATCACGCATCTCCTGAATTTGCCCGCGCTTAGCGTTGAGGTCACCGATGACGTCGCCCATGAACTGCTCTGGAGTGATAACCTCTATTTTCATAACCGGCTCCAAAATTATTGGCTGGGCACGCTTGACCGCATCTTGCAAGGCAATAGAACCGGCAATCTTAAAGGCCGCTTCGGAAGAGTCAACTTCATGATAGGTGCCGTCATAAACCGCGACTTCAATATCAATAACCGGATAGCCAGCGATCACTCCGCGATCCAGCGCCTCTTGCACTCCCTTCTTAATCGCCGGAATATATTCTCGGGGAATAACACCGCCCTTCACCGCGTCCTTAAATTCAAAACCGGCGCCTGCCTCACGAGGCGCAACCCGCAACCAGCAATGGCCGTACTGACCACGACCGCCGGATTGGCGAATATACTTACCTTCCGCCTCGGCCGTTTTCTTAATGGTCTCTTTGTAGGCAACCTGCGGTTTGCCGACATTGGCCTCCACCTTAAATTCGCGCTTCATGCGGTCAATGATGATATCAAGATGAAGTTCCCCCATTCCGGCAATAAGCGTCTGGGCCGTTTCTTCATCTGAACGAACTCGGAAAGTAGGATCTTCCTCGGCCAATTTTTGCAGGGCAATGCCCATTTTTTCCTGATCGGCTTTGGTTTTTGGTTCAATAGCCACGGAAATAACCGGCTCTGGAAACACAATTGATTCAAGAATAACCGGACGATTTGGATCACAAAGCGTGTGGCCAGTGAACGTGTCTTTCAGACCAACGGCGGCGGCGATTTCTCCTGAATAAACCATATCAACATCTTCACGGTTGTTGGCGTGAAGACGCACGATGCGACCCAGGCGTTCTTTGTTATCAGTAGTGGTATTGAGAATGTACGAGCCGGCCGCAAGAGTGCCGGAGTAAACTCTAAAAAAAGCGAGCTTACCCACAAACGGATCTGATACAACCTTGAAAGCCAACGCGGTAAACGGTTCATTGTCGTCTGGTTTAATAATAATTTTTTTATCAGGATGGTCAGCATCCATTGCTTCAACTGGCGGAATATCTAATGGGCTCGGCAAATAATCAACCACTGCATCAAGCATAAACTGCACGCCTTTATTCTTCAGCGCCGAACCGCAAAAAACCGGCACAATCGCGCCGCTGATAGTAGCTTGGCGAAGCACGCGCCTTAGATCGGCCACGGACGGCTCCTGACCGCCCAAGTATTGGCGCATCAACTCTTCATCGTTTTCAACAATTGCTTCAATAAGTTTATGGCGATATTTCTCCACTTTCTCTTTCATATCTTCCGGAACAGTCCGTTCCTCATGCTTTGTGCCGAGGTCGTCTAGATAAACATGCGCCTTGCGCTCAATTAGATCAATAATACCGGAGAACGAATCTTCAATGCCAATCGGGAGTTGAATGGGGTGAGCATTTTTAGTCAATCGTTCATGAATTGAATCAAGGTCTTTGTAAAAATCCGCGCCCGTGCGATCCAATTTATTGATAAAGCACAGCCGCGGCACGCCATATTCGTCGGCGTAGCGCCAGTTGGTTTCTGATTGCGGCTCCACGCCAGCCACGCCGTCAAAAACAACCACTGCCCCATCCAAAACTCGTAACGACCGTTTCACTTCAGCCGTGAAATCAATATGACCCGGCGTATCAATAAGGTTAATCCGATGGTCTTTCCAAAAACAGGTGGTGGCCGCGGCAGTGATGGTAATGCCGCGTTCGCGCTCCTGCGCCATCCAGTCCATGGTCGCTTCACCTTCATGAACCTCCCCGATCTTGTGCTTCTTGCCGGTATAAAAAAGAACCCGTTCTGAAACAGTGGTTTTGCCCGCATCTATATGAGCAATGATGCCTATGTTTCGTGTACGTTCTAGACTATACTCGCGTGGCATACCCCGTTAGAAGTTCTGGAAAGATAAAATTCTTTCAAGAATTTTATCTTCTGCGGTAACTAGAGTATATAATTGGTTAATAGATTGTATCATGGTTGAAAGATTGATTATTATATTAAGTCAAACTTCTAACGGGGTTAATATCTCGCGAAGTGCGCGAAGGCACGATTGGCCTCGGCCATACGATGGACATCCATTTTTTTCTTGATGGCCGCGCCTTCGTTATTTGCCGCCGAAAGTATTTCAGCGGCCAGCTTCTCTTTCATGGGACGCCCTTTTGCCCCGGCCGCGGCTTCAATGATCCAGCGATAAGACAGCATCATTCGGCGCTCCGGACGAACCGGCACCGGGATCTGGTAATTAGCACCGCCGACACGCCGACTCCTGACTTCTACCACGGGCGAGACATTCTTGATAGCTGTTTCAAAAACTTCTAAAGGATTCAACTTTGTTTTTTCGGCCACAATATCAAGCATGCCATAGACCACTTTTTGAGCCACGGTTTTTTTACCGCGTTCCATTACGTAGTTGATAAATTTCGCCAAGTCAGTACTGCGATATTTTTGATCCGGCTGGATGGCTCGCTTGACTGCTCTCTTGCCGCGCATACCCCGTTAGAAGTCCTTGGAAAATAAAATTCTTGAGAGAATTTTATTTTCTGCGGTGATTATAATACTTAATTGGTTAAGAGATGCTATCATGGCTAAAAAGTGATGATTTTAATAAGTCAGACTTCTAACGGGGCGCCTGCCTCGGTCTCTTCACCCCATAACGGCTACGGGTGCGCATACGGTTTGCCACGCCTTGGGTATCGTAAATGCCGCGGACAATAGTGTAGCGCACACCGGGCAAATCCTTTACACGACCGCCACGAATGAGAACAATGGAGTGTTCCTGTAAATTATGGCCAACGCCCGGAATATAGGCCGTCACTTCCATGCCGTTAGACAAACGCACGCGTGCAATCTTCCGAAGGGCGGAATTCGGTTTCATTGGCGTCATGGTTGTTACCTTGAGGCATACTCCTCTTTTGAAGCTGCTGCCCTGCGGCAAGATATGACGTTTACGATGCAAGGTATCAAAAACCGAAGCCAGCGCCGGTGTTTTGGACTTACGCTGATGGCTGCGCCTTGATCCACGCAAAAGCTGATTCATTGTTGGCATGTGTTTTGTATTAATTACATTTTACGGTAATGAAAAATAGACCTCTAAAGATCTACCAGAAGAAACGAAATGTTTGGAATAAAATCGGCAACTATGAAACTGTAATTTACAGCTTTTAATAATTTATGCCGCCATTTCTAGATTCCGTTACTCTTAATGTAGTGCAAATGAGTATAGAAAAAATACTTAAGGCCGTCAAGGGCAAACTATAAAGACATCTGTGCCATGGTTGAAAGAAGAATACTAAGACCATTCTCTCCCAAAAGCGCGTAAGCGACGGCCACCATTAAAGGCAGAAGAAAATCAGACAAGAAAAATAAGAAAAAGAAAAATATAATCAAGCCGTATCTTTCCAGAAACAGAATCAATCCTTCCCAACGTGTCGGTATGAGTGAAATTAAAACATGCGACCCGTCAAGCGGCGGTATCGGCACCAAATTAAAAACGGCTAAAAGAACATTGGCCCATACGACCAAGACGGCTAAGCTGGCGATGGCTGGCGGCAAGGCTATAAAACGAATAAGCAGAGAAAAAGTTAAAGCTAAAATAATATTTCCCACTGGCCCCGCTATTCCAACTAAAGCTGGCCCATACTTAGGATACCGCAAATTATAAGGATTGAAGGGTACAGGTTTTGCCGCCGCGAACATAAACCGACCACCGGTCGCTATAAGAAGAAACGCTGGCAACAGCAAAGTAAAAAACGGATCTATATGCGCCGCCGGATTTAAGGTTAAACGCCCTAGGTCTCTTGGTGTTGGGTCGCCAAGTTCATCGGCCGCCCAACCATGCATGTATTCATGAAACACAGCGGAAAGCAAAAGAATCGCGAAAAAAGCAATTGTGTACATAATTACTGAGAATAATAGAAAACGTGCTTTCTGGCAACCTGTCGGTATAAACTAAGATACATTTTACACTTCTTGGTAATCTTGCTGTTGACACTCCACGCGAATACGTGTTAACCTGCCACCATTATAAAATTATTTATATTATATGTCCCGAGTTTGTTCCCAATGCGGCCGCGGCGCCTTGAGCGCGCAGAGCCGGAGTCATTCCAATATCGCCACCAAGCGGCGACAATTTTTAAATTTGCAAACACGCCGCTTGGACGATCAAAAAGTTAAGATCTGCACGCGCTGTTTGCGAACTATGACTAAAAGAATGGCTGCGGCTTAAACTAGAACAGCAACCAGGTGGTAATGGAGAAAAAGATTATCAGACTTATTATATCCTGAATAATCGTGGTGAATGGTCCGGATCCTAAGGCCGGGTCTTTTTTTGTCCAATAAAGTAGAGTTGGCACGATGAGGGCAACGACTGGCGCTAAAGCCATGTTGACAAACATAGCCACCGCCACTGCCAAGGCTAGCGACCAAGCCCTCGTCCATATTAATGTGAAAATCCATATAAAAAGAGTAATGACCGCGGCGATAAGAAGACCAACGGCAAACTCGCGACTGGCGTAACGCCATAATGACGATTGTTTAAGCGTTAAACTCCTGATGTATATTGTTTCCGTCTGTGTACCTATGGCATCACTCATATACACAACGAGGGGGATAAAAAATGCCAGAAAAATCTGTTGCTCAATGCTTGCCTCAAAAAGACGAGCGACCAATATTGCTATAATACCGCCAGCGAAGCCAATAATGAGCCACGGCAAACGCAATTTAGCCAATCGCCATGGCCCCACATGGAGCATATCGGTAACAGGATGCTCACGCTGTACCCCGGATAACCTTAAAAAATCTTCGGTATGTTCTTCGTGCAGTATTTTTAAAATTTGGCCAGCCCCTACGACTCCTAAAAATTCATTTGTGCCCGGCCGCACTATTGGTACGGCTTTTATATCGTGTTGAATGGCCAGAATACTGGCTCGCTCTTGATCATTGTGCGGATGAACCACTACCAAATCTTTAACCATTAAATCAGACATCTTTTCCTCATTTTTGGCGGCCAAAACTTCCCGCACCGACGCAGTTCCAATAAGACAACGCTTATCATCTAAGATATAAACATAATTGAGCGTGTCCCATTTCTTGCTGCGTAAGTGCCTTAATACCGCCTCAACAGTATCTGCCGCGCCGGCAGTCGGCACTGCTTCAACAAGATGATCCATCACTGTTTCTTTTTCATCAGACTTCATAATAATTATCCACTCAATATCGGGGTGCCGGGAATCGTCAGACCGAGGCTGATCCCTGCCCGTCCGGCAGGCGGGCGCCCAGGGCGGAAACCGCCACTACATGCACCTGATCCACCCCGCACCTTTTTACTACTTTTCTGGTCGGGGTGCCGGGAATCGAACCCGGTCTACATGCACCTGCCACCCCGCACTTTAATTGCCCTATCGGGGCGCCGGGAATCGAACTCGGACTACACCCACCCCATGGGCGTGTACTACCACTATACTACGCCCCGCGAAAAAGTGCGGGGCAAGTGCACGTGTACTACCACTATACTACGCCCCGTTAGAGATTTAACCGACTGTTCAATTTGTCTTGAGTTAATTAATACTGCATAAACAATTATATTTGTACTTTGCCAATTTGTAAATCATCTCTAACGGGGTACACCCCTCTCCTGAAAAACGGTCAAACAAAAAAGACCCGCTTGGGTCAAATAAAACTATAAGCAAACTCCACGGACAAGGGTCTAGATTTGGCATCAGGTATAAGTGGGCTTTTGGCTTTCGCCTCCTTCTACCTTGTGTTTATCACACTCGGAACGGAAGCTAACCATACGTGCCGCTGGTGTTCTCATCGCTTGGCCACGGCCGCGCGATATATGAACTCCTGACTACCAAGGTTGTCCCAAAACTAGTAACCCATGAGGTGGAGTGCTTACCCCTGTTTTTTACTTACTCTTTTTTCAGGGGCATTATTATTGTAGCACAGGCAAAAAAGACAGGCAAACGTAAAATCTAAAAAGGGTAGATGGGGCGAGACTTGAAAATCTCGCCCCATCCAGGTATCGCATTGCCGACCTCACTAGATCGGTGATGTGGTCAGAGGTTGGCCGTTGCCGGGTATGACCCCAAGAGCAACATCTCACGCATGAACGAGTTGGGTCTTGCCGCCAGTTGCTCAAGGCGGCTCCTCAATATTGGGTCGTCCTGGTGCCCGGTAACGTCCAGCCAGAAGACGTAGTCGCCGAATTCTCCTTCCACTGGGTCATGATAGAGGAGTGTCAGGTTGTACGATGGCGACGCTGTGGCAAAGACACCGGTCAGCTGATGAAGGGCTCCCGGCACATTGGCGAGACGGACCAACACCGTGGTTCGGTCGTTCCCGGTTGCCGACAGCTGCAGGGTACTGACTGCCGCCAGGACCAGAAATCTCGTCTGATTTCGTGGGTCGTCGGAAACGACCCACATCTTGCGCAACCCGCATGACTCGGCGGCAAGCTCTGAGGCTATAACAGCAATAGTCGAGTCTCCGGCGGCCTCTCGAGCGGCAGCACCAGTTGAGGACGCGTTATCAATCGGGATACCCTGAATAGCGAGATCAGCCAGGAACGACCGGCATTGGCCGAACGCGGCCGTGTACGACTTCACGACACGCGGGGGCCACTGGCCGTCTGAACGCTGAAGGCAGTAGAGCACTACGGGGGTACGCAATTCCCCGATCGCCCGGATGCGTCCTCTACTGTAGCGCCAGATCGCTCGCGTCGTCTCGGTCACCACGCCGTCCCAACGGTTCTCGATGCCCACGATACCTTGGTCAATCCGCCCCTCGCTCACGGCCTGAACGATATCGGTGTGCGTGTTGAGAGCCACCAAAGTAGCGCCCTGTGGCGCGTACTCCTTGGCCACGCGGTAGCCAAACGTGGCCCCTTCAGGACCCAGGTACCCAATACGAATGATTCCCTCCATGACTGTTCCTCCTTGTCGTTATTAAACTCGAATGACCATTCCGTCACAAAAAACCAGCCCGGTGAGGGGCTGGCGTTGTTGTTTCAAAAGATGTTGCAACAGCAAAGCTAACCACTCACCACGGACTGGCTAAAGAAAAAAATGTGATTAGTAATTACACGTTTAAGCATGAAAGTATAGTAATACAAGGGCTGGATAATAGCAAGCAAACGCCCAAAAACGCTCCACAAAAACTTTGCCCATTCAATATTCTAAAATAAATGGGAGGGCGGGATGAATTATTAGCTGATAGTAACTGTTTGGTCTAGTAATCGAGCGTAATAACTTCGCATGCGAACTCCTTGGTGCTTTCCGCCAATAACAGACTTCGCCTCCTCCAAGGCGGCGCGATGCGCCGCTTCTTCTGCTGTCGTGTCAGAAAATGCCGTGCGACCTCCATAGGCTCCGCAGTCAGAGTGATTAATTAAAATAATTTCTTTGGGCTCGTGCAGGCGGATAGAAATTCCAATGTCCTCAAGCAGACCATCGCGTCTTGCGGCTGACCCGGCGGCCGTCAGGTGTTTGGCCGCGCCTGGGATAGTTAATAAATCGTAACTTTTAATCCCCAATTCATTTTGCAAAAAATTTTTAATCGCTTCGTGAAAACGAAAATCAATGCAATGGATAACTAAAGCGTCGCAGTGATGAGCATTGTTTTGATTATTTGCTGTCATTGTTAGAAAAATTATTTATAAATTAAACTCTGCATCACTGTACTAGTACGGTGATACAAGCATGCTTTACATACGCCCGCCTAATTTAGGTGGGGATGGCGAGTGAGCTCTTCTTGAGCTCTCCTCGCCATCAATATAGAAAGATCAGGCAAGGTCACGCAGGTGACGGAAGCGAGGATGATCTTCATTGATGTAGTCAATCAAGAGCTCGCTACCATTGTGAACATGAGACATCGGAGCTACCTCAACCTTGGACACAATGTCTAGCTCCTCCTTGCTAAAGGTGTCCAGGCGATGTAAACGCTGAACGATTTTGGGAGTTTGCTGTTTTGCAAGTTGCTTTCCAGCCACAGCCACTCCTAATAAAGGAAGCAACTGAATCTCGTGCCGCCGCGCTTTGCCGCACGGGTCAAGATGGATAACCACGCCGCCGCGGTTCGTGCTCTTCAGGATCATAGACTCAATGAATTGATACACCAGAAATGTCCTGATTGTATCATGCTGACGAGAGTTGAAGAATGGATCTCTGAATCTTGGATCGAGCCACAGCGCTCCACCATTGATCGCAATGGCGTGTCGGCATTGTGTCACTCTTTCAAGGTCGCCAATGAAATGCGGCGCCCTATGACCATCGCCGCAATGAACCAAAACAAGGTTCATGATTTCGTCATCAACGCCACACAAGGCGCCGCCATTGAACGGCAAAAGTACTTCATCCCGCCGAAGTTGCTGATGCTGGCGCCAGATATCCGTCGTCAATAATCTTCCCACTGTCCTTCCCTCCTCTTTCTCTGGTTGTTACCAAAAAGTGCCCCAATGGCACTTTTTCTCCTTCCAAGAACAAACTAGCAAAAGAGCTACGAGCTGTCAATATAAAACTCCCGGAAGAGTACAATACCGCGCTGGAAACTGAACAAAATTGGCGGTAAATTGTATCTTCCGGGAGTATGTCCCGCGCGGCGCCGCTCGCTTACAGGGTCTTCAGCCCTGTGCGAGCCGTGTGGAGCAGCCGCATGGGTCAGGCCGTGCCGGCGACGTCGACAATAATGGCGAACGGCTGATGGCCCGTTGTTACGGGGCGGCCACGATTGTGGATCATTTGATCCCTCCTCTCGTCTGGGCTGTCCGAGCTCCTGCCAGGACAGCACGTTGTCAATGATTATACACTAACACAATATATAAAAAAGTCAAGGGCGAGCTGTGCGCGGATATACCAGCAACAGCTCGCCCTTTTGTAGCGTCATTTGTCACGCTGTCCCAGGCAGGCAGAGTCCTCCACCTAAGCAGCAAGCTCGCGGCGATAATCCCTGCACCGAGGCAGGCCAAGGGCGTAGACCGAGCACTTCTCCCAGAAACAGCATTGGGCTCGGACGCAGGACTGATCCCGAAACTCCGGTAGCCACCCGCCGACCACCCACTCGGTCATGTCAACCACGTCCTCCAAGGGAATCTGCGTCGGCGGGGCGTCGGGGCGAACTCGACTCTTGTTGAGAACAAGACCGCGCCTGTCGTGAAGATACCACTCGGGAACAGCCGGATGAACACCAACACACGAGAGCTCTTCCCACCCCGTGCCGCGGTGCTGGTTGCGGAGATAGAGCTCCCGCATCCGGAGCGCCCGGGCAAGCGGCGTCAGGTCGAATTTCTGATCGACCGTCAGGATGGAGATACACCCGGTCGACGGACTCTTGACGATGACGATGTCTGCACTGTTCCCTCGCTCGGAGCGGGCATAGCGCGGGAAGCTCTCGGCGTCGCTGACGCCGACGGCGATGTTGATAACACGGCGGTCACCGCGGCGCTCCACCTTGAACTTCTGGGCCGCCGCAAAAGCCGCAGCGCCTTCACTCAAGAACCGCAGGTGACGGTTCACCAAGGCGCTGAAGAGGTGCAAGGCGATTCCCACGCACCGCTGTTGGTGTCGGGCAGTCAGGGCGGAATCGGTCGGCCGCCCCTCGTCGTACATCTGCATGACAGCGGTCGCAAGATCAAACTGACCCCACTGACCATTGTCGTTACGCTCGATGTGCTTGAGGAACTTTCGCAACTGGTCAACCTTGTCAAAGCCGAGAAGCTTTGCCATCAAGGTTGAAGCACAGCCGGGCTTTCCCTCTCCGTGCTCGGTAGCGTGCTCATCAAACGGACTGCCGCCAATGCCAATAAGGAGGCAGCCCTCCTGTGCCAATGCGTCCGGCGGTCGCTGAAGGCGCTCATCTGACTTGGACCACGTTTCAATCGGCGCCGTGTCCGCGCCCGGAAAATACTGCAATCCCGGCTTGGAACGAGCAAGGAGAATCGCTACGATCTCGTCAGGGTGCGGATCCATGTGCGTGACGATTGTCTTCACCCCTTTGCGGTGCCATTCCAAAATCTTTCGCTGGTCAACCATCTCTGACCTCCTGTGGGGACGTTATGCCCCATGTTGTAAGGTGCGCTTCCGAGCCTACGATGTAACTATGCTCGGTGCTTACTCTAGCGTGAACGCCCTATGCGTCAGCAGAGATTCCCAATACCCTCCTGATATTGTATTAGGAACATTGCAGTATAATCTAATCTCATAAAATGTCAACGACATATACCGTTAACCTTATTGAGGTGACAAATACTGATGGGTATCTATAGTTGCGAATTATTGGCAGCTTGTCAGTTCAGTTAAGAACCCAGATCGAATAATTCAGATACGAAGCGAAGCTTACCCAAAGTATGTACGGTACTAGCAGATAAGCCGCGAGTTTTCCGTGTCCTTCCGTAGTCCACCACGAGGACGAAGGAGGAGAAATTTTGTAAAAGACAATCATTGTCCAGACAATCGCGAGCCAGAGCGCCACGATATTAACGATGGCCCAGCCGGGACTATTTATGGTGAGCCACGTCGAACCATGCAGGCCAAAGAAAATAATTGACCAGATAGCGTTTAAGAATAGCTGAACAAAAAACGCCGCGATGCCCACTCTCCACATCCGCAACATCCTTACATTCTCAAGTATGTAAGGATGTTATTGTGTTTGTTGAAATGATTTTAGGAAATGGACAAATGTTTTTCCGTATGGCGACAAGGCGTGTTCCACAAATTTGCCGCGGTATCTTTTATTGATTAATCCGGCTTGGTACAGTCGTCGGGTGTGTTCACCAATGGTCTTCTCGTTTGCTCCAAGCCCCTCAACAATATCTTCCAGCGTTATACCATCGTGCTCAGCTATAAGAAGCAGTATCTCAATACGGTAGTGATTTGCTACCCCCTTGAAGTGCCGCTCCATTTGTTTTGCTGTTTTAATTTTGCCCATATTCACATTATACTACATCATACCAACATTCTCAAGTTTATAAGGATGTTATTTTAGTTGGTTTTATTTTTTTGCTTTGCAATATATAGATGTAATACATATTATAAATATCTAACGGGTGTTTACCCCGTTAGATCGTTTGCTATATCTAACGGGGTGAATCTAAATTTGAACGGGCGTTTATTCGCCTCTTGCAGAATCTTTAAGGTTGCTTGCACCGAGAGATTGTCAGAGGGCAATAACACCAGCCGTTCAGCCAATTTTTCAAGTAGAGGACTTAAAAACTCGTCCGCCCATGAGGATGACAATGTTAATACGCCGGAAAAATCAATTTCCAGCTCATCGGACGGGTAAAGTTCAAGCAAGGTGGGCTGGAACGCTTTGAATGCCTCGCTGCCTAATTCACGGGACATGAGAGTAGTGCCGAATTTTTCTAATTTTAATTTCATATATTTTATTAGATTACGTTAAAAATTAATTTTTGCCATACAACCGCGTATTACATTCGGGCCACGAGTAACCTGAAAGGATTTATTGGCGCCCTTTAAATATACCTCTGCATCACCACTCACGAAAAATAGATCAATCGGCTGGGTAAGAACCACTTCTCGAACTAATTTAAGACCATTACCACGCTTTTCCGGCGCGCGGCCGGATATAAATTCCGTAAATGCCACCTCAACTGCTTTCACATGCGTAGATAAATCCGGGCGAACGCGGCGCAACGTTTCTAAAATACCCAAACCCCGATCGGCAAGAACAATGGTACCCTTTTGAATGTCGTATCCAAAGAAGATCCCCGGAGTATCCGGCCATTTTCCCAAGTTATGAGCAAATGAATTATCTCCGATTTCCCCGGCTACCAGAACAATCAAAGAGTATAATTTTTCGAAGCCCGGCTTTTCCATAATCATACGCTCCATTTTTACCAGCCTTGCCTGAAACACAGCGCTCGTAGGGCAGTAAAAAGTGCCGGGAAATTCGGCTCCCTCTTTGATCCAATCAGAAGCAAACTTAAAAAGATCGCTTGCAAAAATCTCTATATCTTTTTCCCAATAATAACGATGCGTACCGCCCTCCTTTTTAATCGCAGTTAACTTCCCACTTTCATCCCAACGACGAAGCGTATCTATAGAAACACCTAGAATTTCGGCGGCTTCACTAATTTTAAGCAATCTTTCATCCATTTCCGTATCCTATTACATCTTTAAAATCTATGCAATATGCAGTAAAATCTATGCACAAAGTTAACAAACTATGCAAAAATAGGCGAAAATTAAGGATTAGCCCGCATATAAGGCCGTTTGAATTTCTTTAACTGCAATAAGGTATTTTTCCCGGCCGCCGAAGCCAGACCGAAGCCATCGGCGAAGCGCAGGTCGGCACATGCGGGTTGCTCGCTGCGCCCGTCCGTAGTCCTTCAGTAAATTCAGGACGAAGGAGGATCTTCGTCAAATTAATCAGGATCAAACTCCTTGTTTTGCAGTTTTAATTTTGCCCATATTCACATTGTACTACATCATACCAACATTCTCAAGTTTATAAGGATGTTCTAATGATGACCAATATCCAAAAGAGGCTCTTCCCAGCCGAAACAAGTTTCTTTGTCTTTCAGTTCATTGAACGCTTTCGCGCAAAAAGGATCAAGTTTTGAGTATTCTTTGAGCATTTGTACGGTTTCCTCAATAAAACCGCCAACGGTGCCGTCAGAATCATCAATACCGCTCCGGCAGAGTTTGTTATCAAGCCGAAGAAGCATATCAACTAGTAACTTCGCCGTCTGTTCGCTCACCGGTAACTCCGAGACAATTTTTGCCAGCCGATTACACCCTTCCGACAGTGAACTTTGATATGAAAACCAAATGCGAGAGGGGCCATTATACGGTTTTATATATTTCATGGCGCCAGTGATGGATTTTTTCACCACAGATAATTCATTCTTGCTTAACTCCCCCAATTTACCGCTACAAGTAACTTGA
>Ga0156058_131_pt2 | contig 14065 bp, 19 predicted proteins | sample RifCSPlowO2_02_FD_107711 | JGI IMG/M metagenome (GOLD analysis project Ga0156058, IMG submission 107711) | Candidatus Uhrbacteria bacterium RIFCSPLOWO2_02_FULL_46_19
TCATCCGTAAGCAGATTGGGAAGCAGAATTAAGTACGCCCTGTCGCGCAACGGCCGTCGGCCTTCCGCAAAGATCCTCACTGAGTGGCGCATGAGTATGTCGCTGATGAACGACGCTAGGCATACGCTACTAGTTGAATCCGCGTCCAGCATGAGTGCGGGCCGCTCTAAGAGTTCAAAGTGATCAATGAGAGCCTCCGCCATCCCCGCCAAGAGATTCCTATCGATGAAGATGTAATGGCAAAGCAATGCCTGTGAGACGTGGAACTGCGGTGCGGCCTCAAAGTGACCCTCCCTCATTGTGTACCTGACGCTCTCTAAGCCCAATTTCATTGTCGCCTCCTTTTGTGATGTAGCGGCGGGATCTCGTAGGATACCCGCCGCTGGTTGTGGTTGGCTCGTGCCTTTCGTTCCTAGTGCGTTTCGCCTTCGGGGCAGGGGACGTTGATCATGTAACTCAACAGTCCCACTCCCAACATCTGCTCGGAATACAAGATGCAAATGCCGTCTTTCCTCTTGATGACAAATGCTTCCTTGACGTACTTTTGGGCACGTTCGCGAAAGGCAGTCCATTGGTCCACCTCCCGTTGTACACGAGCGCTCTCACTTTCCCCGCAGGCCGGTATCACAGGCAGAAAGGAGCACAAAAAGCATGTCACCACAACTGTCTTGACCAAACTTGATCTCATCGCCTCCTCCTTTGTTGGTTTGTCTCACTTTGGGTGAGAGGTTGGGATGAAATTACATGAAGCCAAACTGCTGGATCATCCTCTACAATTAGTATTCGTATTGCTCTCCTCCTTTTGACTGCGACTGCCAGTTCTTCTATTCGCGGACGGGCGTGATGATGCTCGCTTTCATGGCCTCGCAATCAATCACTATGGCTTCACCATAACTAACCGCAAAGCCATTTAGACTGGCTTCCTGCAGGAGACCGTACATGGGAGGAAGATATAAAGCATCTTCCGCGTGCCCCACGAAAATGACGGCATGCTGTTCCATTTGCTCATTGAGGAGGTCAAGAGCATAAAGAGGGTGGGGGCAGAACAGTCGGGAGATTTTCGTGAGGTTGCCCATCTGTACGTGTAACTGCGCCATGATGATAGACGCCGTTTCTTGCGGGTAGGAATGCTGGCAGCGAATTATGGTTGTGGTGTATCCAGCCTTGATCTCGCCACCAACCAGTTTAGCCAAAGCGAAAGCTTGTCTTCGGCCCCTGGTAGAGAGGCGGACGCTTTGATAATCTGGTTCGCCATGGCAGACGACAATGAGCTTCTCCATGTTTGTTTCCCTCCGTTTCCTCTGGTTGTCTAGGTGCTCACAAGGCTGCCAGTAAGCAGTTGTGTGTATATCTTTTATCATGATGCGCTGCGATGGTCAATAGTATGTAAAAAAGAAAAACGGCGGGAGTGTGGTGGCTCCCGCCGCTATGGTGTGATGCGTACAACTCTATAGAGTTGTATTATGAGCTCTTGTTGGCCTTGCTCACAGCTATTCTTCGCCTTCACGCGGTACACCGCCGTCTTTCATGTATTTCTGAATGGCCTTGGGATCGTCGGTTCCGTACCGCGTCAACGCTTCATCGATTATCACCCAGCTCGGCACTTTCCGATTGCGTGCATGTCGTTGTACTGACTCCCACAGAAACTTCGAGATTACAGTTTCGTACAGTTCTAGCCCTTTGTAAATCATCTTGATCTTGATTTTCTGTATTTTACTCATGCGCTTTTCCTCCTTGCCCGTTTGCCACGGTGCCGGGGTTGTTGGCTCGCTAGAAAAGATAGCGAATCATGATCATTGCAAATGCGACAGCGAGCGCGATGAGTGGACCGATCAGCCGCTCTTTGAGTGACCAGGCATCTTTCCCTCCCAGCCGGTAGTAGTTTCCCATGGCTACAGTCTTACGGGAAAACCGAGCTGGCGTAGGATGTCTTCTATGCGGAGCGCGAAATGGTCCTTCGGGATTCCGCGATCTGCCCCCGCTGCCATACCAACCATGATATCGGCTTGCCTCGTCGGCACCATCACGATTTTTGATTTGCAGCCTCCGCGCCGGAGCTCTCTCACTGTCTCTGGCCCGGTAGTTCCATGGGCCAGAATTCCATCCATGGTGATGAGGTCATCAGCCCCGAATTTCTTTGCGGCGGTGATGGTCAACGCTTCCTGCATATCGGTCGCTTCGTCAACCTCGGCATTCGGAAAGTACGACAAGAGGTTGAACTTAAAGGACGCCCGTATTTCTGCGTCGTCATCTACAATGAGAATTTTCATGTTACCCCCTCCCTCATTATTTGCGATTCGTTTGCGTTCTGGTAGCCGAGGCGGCTATTATGCACAGTTTGTCGTCCAGCACACCCGTCTCGGCTCAGAAGTTTTTTCAAGGAACGATTTATCTATTTATCCTATTCAGAATATGTAAAAAAGTCAATGCCCGTCCATATAGCAAAACACTCGCCTCGCGGCGGTGTTACGGTGGGCGCGGATGGGCCTGCCCCGCACTGAGTCTTGCTCTGGTGCGGGGTCTTCATTCCCCCGCACTGCAACACTATGTGTTGGGTACGGGGCGCGTCAGCTTGTCCCGTTAGAAATTAAACATCTTATTCCCTAGTGGTGGGCGGCGATGGATTTGAACCATCGACCTCTTCATTATCAGTGAAGTGCTCTAACCAGCTGAGCTAGCCGCCCACCAATAGAGAATAATTGATTTCTAACGGGATGCATGCTCCCTGCCTGCCGCAGGCGGGTAACCAGCTGCTTGTCCGCCGTAGCTTTCTTGACCGTCCGAAATTTGGCGTAGGAAGTAGCGAAGGCGGAAGCTATCCGCCCCCTTACTTAATACGAGAAAACTATATCAAAACAGTATTATCATGTAAACCCCGAGTCTTGTATTGTACAAGATATGCCTTGACCAGCACAGTAGTCAGTGTTAGTCTTAGATTCAAATTTAGAGGAGGGGTACAATGTCGTACATTGCACAGCTGTTTGGCGCACAGGAAGAGGAGAGTTGGATCGCCTTTCTGGCCGTCTTTGTTTATGCCGCGCTAAACGCGCCAGCGTTTCTTGTCTTTTGGTGGTGGCGAGAGATCAAGACAATGACGTTTTGGCTCTCTACGCTCCCGGGCGCAGAACACGCGCCGCTTATCCTCATCTGCCTGACGGCTCTTGGCATCAGCTGTTGGATAATTGACCTCGCGGATGCTCAACGAAAAGGGGGAAACAATGGCTAAGGGCGAGAAGAGATCATTGTACGAGGTGTCGCGTGAGTTTTGGGAGGAGTGCCGCGCCATAATTGCCTTGCCGTTCAGCGTGGCGACGGGCGTGATACATCTTCTTTATGACCTCCTGCGGTCAAAAGGAGAGGAAGAAGAGTGGCCGACACCGCCGCCCCAGTAACAGTTAGGCGGTATAGTCAGCACGCGCGAGTAGCGGCAGAGTAACCCCATAAAGGACCCTGCCGCTTTTTAAATTTTTGCTCTGAACTTTTTCTTTAGTTGGTTTTTTCTTATTATACCACCATACTAGTATACTAGTATGGTGGTATAGAGTTGGCGATTAATGAGGTTAATATCAGACGGCGCAAAGTTGTAATTATCAGTTAGGTCGCTCAAACTACAAAACCAGCCATATGTATGGTACCAATATACCCCCTTGCCTTGTTGAGTATTATCAAGTATCTTATTTGTAACACTTTCAATTTCAATAGGAATAATCAAGTTCTCTCTCGTGCCGAGGTAGCCCCGCTTTGCGGGGTAGACCCCACTCTGCGGGGCCGAAGAGGCAGGTTGCCGGTTTGATAATATGAGATATTTCGTTTACATCATTAAGAGCGAAAAGGACGACAAAAATTATATTGGTTTCACTTCTGATATTAAGAAGCGGCTGGAATGGCATAATGCCGGTAAAAATGTTTCAACTAGATATCGCATACCATTTCATTTGATATATTATAAAGAGTTTGGCAATAAGGCATCGGCGATGAAATACGAAACGTGGTTAAAACGCCAAAAAGGTGGTATAAGAATTAAGAAAATAATTAATACTTACAGTCAGTCTGCCGAGGTAGCTCAGTGGTAGAGCGCTGCCCTGAAGAGGCAGGCGTCGCCAGTCCGATTCTGGCCCTCGGCAGACTGGCTGTAAGGCAGACAATGGTAGCCCCGCCTTGCGGGGTCGAAGAGCCAGGCGTCGTCCCGCTTGAGCGGGACCCTCGGCACCAGAGAACACTTGATGACATAATTGAACCATCTAGGTAGTATCAAAAATAACTTCGGGGTGTACCTCGTTAGAGATTTATGATATCTTATATTTCCTAGTGGAATCATATCACTTTAAAAGCACAATAATTAAGTACTTTCCAATGTACAATTATCTCTAACGGGGTGTAGTATACCGTTAGTACGTCCCGCACCTTTTTCGGGGATTGGCGCAGTTTCCTCCCTAGGCGGATCAGCCCCGCCCCGCGGGGCTGAGGCTAGCGCGTCTGCTGTTTCTTTAGTTCCACAGAGCGGGACAATTTGAATAAACTTTTTGAGACTTCTGTTTCATGGTCGGGGTGTAGTATACCGGTAGTACGCGTGCTTTGGGAGCACGTAGACTGGGTTCAATTCCCAGCACCCCGACCAAGGTACAGGAGGTCGTCCCGCACAGCGGGGCATCCCCGAAAAAGGTGCGGGATAGACTGGTTTTCCGCCCCATGGCGCCGCGTCAGCCCTGCCTACCGGCAGGCAGGCGTCGGGCAGGGATCTCAGCCCAAGGCTGATGATCCTCGGGTTCAAGCCATGGGCTGACAATTCCCAGCACCCCGACCATTTAAGACAAGTCAAATTTTCAGGATCAGTTTTATGGAAAATAATCATAAAAATTTATGTACTTTATATATAGTACGTCACGGAGAAACCGAATGGAACGCGCAGGGTATTGTGATGGGGCAAAAAGATTTACCGCTAACGATCAGGGGGAAGCGGCAAGCAGAGGAATTAAAAAATATTTTTCACTCCACATCGTTTGATGCCGTTTACTCTTCTGATTTATTGCGTACCGTTAAAACAGCAGAGATTATAACTGCCGAGAAACAGTTGGCCATTAAAACTTCTCAATTGTTACGCGAGCGTTCATACGGTAGATTTGAGGGTCGGCCAGCCATTAAATATAGAGAAAACATTAAACACTTGCTGGATGAACTAAAACAATTGTCTGATGCCGAGAAACCCGCTTTTAAGTTTGCCGATGATGTGGAAAGCGACCTTGAACTCGCCAGCCGATTCATCAGATTTTTGAGGGAGATTGCCGTGATTCATCCCAAAGAGACCGTTTTAGTCTCTTCACATGGCGGCTGTATACGCACGTTTCTGGTTCACATTGGCTATGCGTCATATCACGAACTGCCAAGCGGTTCGTGCGCTAATGGTAGTTACATCAAGATTTTGTCAGATGGTCTTGATTTTATTGTCAAAGAGGCAGTAGGCATAAAAATAACAAAACCGAGTTAGACAACTATGCGGCGAATTTTTTTAAGCACTGTATTCGTGGCGGCGAGCGGCGCTGTATTAGTCGCCATTGTTTTTTACAATTTACAGACAGCTAAAGTGGTCAAGATTGAAGCGCCGTTGGCCAAAATTGAATTAGAGCAACCAGTGGTGCCCGACGTTGCCGATGTGGCTGATAGCTCAAAAAATGTATCTATTTTTTCCGTCGGCGATATTATGCTTGGGCGAAATGTTGAAGGAAAGATGAACGAAAAAGGATTGGGCTATCCATTTGAAAAAATTAAACCTTATTTTGTGGGCGCTGACATAGTAATAGGAAATTTGGAAGGACCAATTAGAAAAGAGCATAGTCGCACGCCAACCGGATCAACGACGTTTAATTTTAGGACTGAAGTCGCGGGTGAGCTGCAACGCGCGGGTTTTACCACGCTCTCGCTCGCCAATAATCACACCCTTGACTATGGAACTAAAGGTTTTGAAGAAACGCAAAGATATTTAAAAGAAGCGGGGGTTGAATTTTTTGGCCATCCGCGCAATATAGAAGACACTTTTGTTTTGAGAAAAGAAATTAATGGATATAAATTTGCTTTTATTGGCTTACAAGATGTTTTTGCTTCAATGGACAGCCAGCAAGCAGTCACTTTGGTTAAGACAGTGGCAACCGAACCAGACACCATTACCATCGTCAGTATTCACTGGGGCGATGAGTATAAATTGACTAACAATAAACGACAGCAGAAGTTGGCGCACGACTTTATTGACGTTGGCGCTGATTTTATCATCGGCCACCATCCGCATGTGGTGCAAAACATTGAGGAGTATAAGGGCAAGATTATTTTTTATTCACTTGGCAATTTTATTTTTGACCAATATTTTTCTCAAGAAACGCAAGAAGGATTAATGTTGAATTTTAAATTTAGCGAGCAAGATTTAAGCATTCAGCTTTATCCAGTAGATGTTACCAACAGTCAGCCGATACTGATGGAGGAGTCGGCGGCAAAAATATGGTTGCAAAAATTAGCCGAGCGCAGTGAGAGCGCGTTGTCAGTGCCACTTAAAGAGGGTAGAATAGTCGTATCCAATAATTATAAATAAGCACATGCAAATCAATCCCACAATCTTTCGCGAGTATGATATCCGCGGGTTAGCGGACAAAGATTTAACCGAGGAAGTGGTTGAAGCAATCCACAAGGCCTATGCCACCTTTCTTAGGCGTCGTGGTTTAAATACGGCGATTGTGGCGCGAGACAGCCGATCATATAATGAAGCCGTCAAACAATGCGTAATCAAATCGTTGCGCTCAAGCGGCATAGATGTAATAGATATTGGGGTGCTGACAGCGCCAGCTTTTTATTTTGCTCAGCTTTACCTGAAGCAAGTAGGAGGAGTAATGGTAACAGCCTCTCATAATCCATTAGGCTGGAGCGGATTTAAACACCTCGTTGATACTCTTCGTACCGCCACTTCGGTAGAGTTGAAAGAATTACAGAATATTATTGCCAAACAAGATTTTGCGTCAGGAAACGGTAGCCTGGAAGAACGTCAGGACATCATTGAAGCTTATGCGTCTGATATATTGTCGCGCGTTAAAGTGAGCAGAAATCTTAAAGTGGTAGTTGATGCGGGCAATGAAACAGCGGGGCTCATTAATCCAGACATTTTACGGCGAGCGGGTGTTGAAGTTATTGAACAGTGCACAACAATTGGCGCACCATGTCCGCACGAACCGAATCCTTCAACACTTGAGGCCATGGAACATCTCGCCGAGAAAACAAAAAACGTTTCCGCTGATTTGGGTGTTGGCTATGATGCCGACGGCGATCGCGCTGGATTTGTGGACAATGCGGGTAATATTATCTGGCCTGATCAAATCGCCATGATTTTAGCACGCGATATACTTGCTCGCTATCCCAATCGCTCTATCGTATTTGATGTAAAATGCACACAGGCTCTGATTGATGAGATCAATGCCAGCGGCGGTAAGCCGGTGATGTGGAAAACCGGCCACTCATATATCAGGCGGAAAGCTCAGGAAGTTGATGCCGTCTTTGCCGTGGAGAAAAGCGGACATTTTTTCTTCCGGGAAGGGTATTACGGCTATGATGATGGGTTGTTTGCCTCTTTGAAAGTGATTGAAATACTGTCTAAACAAGCATTGCCATTGAGCGAACTGATGACGCAATTTCCTCGTTATGAAACTTCGCCGGTCTGGCACGCGCCGTGCGCTGACGAGATTAAGTATCAAATTGTTGATCGCCTCACAGCTTATCTGAAGAAGACTTATGGCGCAGATAAAGTTATTGATATCAATGGCGCTCGTGTGCAGTTTGAAGACGGGTGGGGGCTTGTGCGCGCCTCCTCCAATGTGCCGGCTCTCGTCTTGGTTTTTGAAGGTAAAACTGCGGAGGCAAGAGATAGAATAGAATCTATTTTCAAAGAGATACTTGCTCAATATGTTGAAATTGGTCAAGAATGGAAAAGTGGTTAGAGCATGAAATCACAACCATACAACTGTATACTCGTGGCCGGTTCGGTCGCCTACGACGAAATTATGAATTTCCCGTCGCAATTTTTGGATTACTTTCTACCAGACAAACTTCATCAAATAAACGTATCGTTTGTAGTTGATCGGCTGGAGAAACAGCTCGGTGGAACCGCTACAAACATTTCATATAACCTTAAGCTCGTAACTAAGAAACCAGTCATCCTTCTCGGCGCCGTTGGCAAAGACGGCGACGCATTCATTAAATTTTGCCGCGCGCACCGAATTGACGTTCGTAATGTCATCTGCGACAAGCGACTTTATACGGCGACTGGTAAAGTTATTACGGACAAACGAGATAATCAAATTTGGGGATTCTACTATGGCGCCAGCATCCGCGGCAAAGACATCTCTCTCGGGCAATATAGAAATAAAAAATGCATACTGGTTATCTCCGCCACACACGAAAAAGCATTTCTGAACTTCCAGCGCCAAGCAATTCAACTGCATATACCCTATCTATATGACCCTGGAATGTCCCTCTCTTGGATTAAACCTCGAGATTTGAAAACCGGCGTTTCGCATTGCCGCTGGCTCGTGGGAAATGACTATGAAATCGCCCGTATTATTCAGTTGTTAAAAACAACAGTGGCCGCCTTGGCTGAGGAGGGTATTGCGATGATCACTACGCTCGGCGATAGGGGGGTGCAATACCGCGACGCAAAGCACTTTTTTACTGTTCCGTCTTATTCCATAAAAAAAACGATTGATCCGACTGGTGCAGGCGACGCCTGGCGCGCCGGATTTCTTGCCGGTATCGTGGACGAGAAGCCGCTACCGGAGTGTCTCCGTCAGGCTAACGCCATCGCCAGTTTTGCCGTTGAACATTACGGCACACTGAATCATCACCCTTCACAAAAAGAGCTCGCCAGACGTATTAAAGCAATCAAGTTGTAAATTCCTGTCATTTCTATATACTGTTAACCATGCAATACGACGTTAAAAATCTTAAACTTGCGAAAGAGGGTAAAAGCATCATTGAGTGGGCGGGCAACAATATGCCCGTTCTTGCTCTTATAAAGAGAAAATTCAAGCGCACGAAGCCATTAAAAAACGTGACGTTGGCCGCGTGTCTTCACGTGACCGCAGAAACCGCTAATCTTATGCTCACTCTCCGCGAGGCGGGGGCATCAGTGTGGCTCGCCGCCAGCAACCCTCTTTCAACACAAGACGCTGTCGCCGCCTCTCTTGTCAAGGATTTTGAAATTCCCACTTTTGCCATAAGGGGTGAAGATAACAAAACGTACTACGCGCATTTGAACGCGGTATTAGATGCCCAGCCGAATTTAACCATGGATGATGGCGCGGATCTCGTAAGTTTGGTGCATAGCAAACGCAAAGAACTGCTCAAAACGGTTGTAGGTTCAAGCGAAGAAACCACCACCGGCGTGATTCGTCTCCGGGCAATGGAAAAAGACAAACAGTTAAAAATTCCTGTTTTAGCGGTCAATGACAACATGACCAAACACCTTTTTGATAATCGCTATGGCACAGGACAATCCACCATTGATGGTATCTTGCGAGCAACAAACATCTTGCTCGCCGGCAAAGTATTTGTTGTGTGCGGCTACGGCTGGTGCGGCAGGGGGGTGGCCATGCGCGCTCGTGGAATGGGCGCGCGGGTAGTTGTGTGCGAAGTGGATCCGATTAAGGCTCTTGAAGCGAAGATGGATGGTTACGAAGTGATGCCATTGAGGCAGGCCATACGAAAAGCAGATATTGTCCTTACCACCACCGGCAACAAGCACGTCATTGATTCAGAGCATCTCAAGGCGGCAAAGGGCGGCGTAATTCTCGCTCAATCAGGGCATTTTGATGTTGAAATCAACAAACGGGCTCTCCGAAAAATGGCCAAGAGTGTAAGAACGTTGCGCCCGATGATTAAAGAATACGATCTTGGTTCAAAAAAAATCTATCTTTTGGCTGAAGGCCGTCTCGTCAATTTGGCCGCGGCCGAGGGTCATCCCGCGTCCGTTATGGACATGAGTTTTGCCGGGCAGGCGCTGGCCGCGGAATTTCTTTGGTTAAAACGGCATATATTAAAGCCACAGGTCTATTCTTTGCCCGTCGAGCTTGACCGGGAAATTGCTCGTTTGAAACTCGCGAGCGAAGACGTCGCCATTGATGAGCTTACTCCGGCACAAAAACGGTATCTTTCTTCTTGGAAAGAAGGCACCTAAGAGCCGCCGCATAGCCTTCTTCTTTTGTCTGCGAGCGAGGGGATTAAAATTTAAAATGAAAATTTTTTGCCGTTGGTCGCTTAGTTACCACAGCAATCACTAATCATGCTCGGCGTTCTTAATTATTACGTAAATTTTGGTCGAGCCGAGATTCTTTTTTTGTTCTTTTTTAGTTTAATATTATATTTGTTTTTAAGATTTTTAACGCTTCTTGTTCAAAAAGTTTTTTGGCGGTCGGCAGATCAGTCGTTTAGCAAGCAACAATTACTCCAGTCAGCTTTTGGCTTTTGTTTATTCACCTTGTTTTATTTAATCGCCGTGGGCATGGCCATGAAAATTATTGATACGCACCCTTCGGTCGCAAAAATTACCGCTATTGATAATTTTCTTATGGATGCGGATAAAACAATTTTTGGCGTTTATGTTCCATTTTGGTTTCAAAGCAGTACCAATGTCCTAAAGCCATTGTTTGATTGGTTGTCGGTTATATTTATCACCACGTATTTGAGTTTGGGGACGGTACTGGCACTGGTTTTCGTTTTCGTTTTGGCTGTTAATAGTCAAAAATTCTATCAAATGTTTCTGGCTTTTTTGCTTTCCATCATTTTAAGTTTGCCATTTTGGTATTTTTTCCCCTCCCTGTCCCCCTTGGAAGGGTATGTTGACAATATCATCAAGAGCTATGTGCCCGGCAGTATAGTCACCGTCATTTCGCTGTATGACTCCAATGATGAATTGAATAAGTTTTTTGATCATGTGCGGACCGTGCGGGCCGGCATGAGCGGTAATTTTATGGCCGTGACTACCATGCCGAGCATGCACGTCGCTTGGGCTACTATTGCTTTATACTTTGGGGTGCTGGCTTGGGCGGCGTTGGCGTATTTCCTCGTGCCGTTTTATATTCTCACTTTTATTGCCGCAATATATACCATGCAACATTATGCCGTTGATACTTTTGCCGGAGCTTTAATCGCCGTCGCGGCGATTATCATTGTCAATAAATTTTTAAAACAAGAACCGCCGCTCATCATCTCTGACTTAACGTCTTTTGCGGGTCGCGGTTTAAGTTTTTTCGTTAGTCTTTTTGGCAATAGGTTGAAGAAAAATTAGCTTCTTTGTAAGAAGAAGGGGCTCGCTACCTGTCAGGTGGCGAGCCCCTTATCTTTTCCTCCTTGATTATCGGCAGTCAGGACAGCGTTGTTCAGTGTCCAAATGTTTCGTTCTTGTCGCACGATCGCACTTCGCACATCGTTTGGCCAGCCCTGCAATAAGCAGAGCTGTTTCATCCAGCAGTTCAGTTTCTCCAAGCCACTGACTTTTGCCCTCCTTTGGCTGAGGTGGATCGTTGCTGGCTGGTTTCCTGTTTAGGTAACCCATGGCCGTCCTCCTTTTTGTGTTGGTGTAACTATCGAACGCCGAGCGTTTCTCCCGAGTATTCAAGACCCTTGGGCTTGATGACAACTTTTTTCTCGCGGCTTCTCTCAACGTGGCCGGCGTTGATTGCCTTGAACCCTTTGAGTGCGGCCGTATACACCACCTTGTCAACATCTGCCTTTGGCACATAAAGCGCGAACCCGGCGCCCATGTTGAAGTTCGCGTACATCTCCCGCTCGCTGACTGGACCGTGCGTCTGGATGAAATCAAAGATAGGCTGCTGCCGCGGCAAGACCTCAACGATGTAGGCGAACAGTTGCGTTGCCCGCATAAGCTTACGCCAGCCGTGGCCAGTAATGTTCACGGCGCAGTGGATGGCCACACGACGATTGAGACATTCTTCTATGAGCGGGACGTAGATATGTGTTGGGTCAAGCAGTGTCTCGCCGTACGTTCGCCCGTCAGAGAGCCTTGTGAAGTAGCCATTTGGCAGGTTGTCAGCGATTTTTCTCGCCATAGTGAGGCCGTTCGCGTGAATGCCGGAACTTTCAATGAGGATGATAGCATCGCCGTGCTGGATTTTTTTCGCTGTGATGAGTCGCTCCTTCGGCTTCACGATGCCCATCGCCGAACCGGAAAGAACGACAGTCCCCGGCACGACAACACCCTTGAGTGTCGGTGTTTCGCCGCTACCCCACACGCAACGCGCCAAGTTGCACGCTTTCTTCCATCCATCAACTAGATCGTGACACCGTTTCTCATCAGCGAACCAGTTTGAGTCGCCGACGGCGAGGTGCATGGCCACAGAGAGTGGAAGCGCGCCGAGCGTAATCATGTCGTTCACGATCATAGCCACGGTATCTTGCGCGATGTGGTCGTAATACGACTTGCCGGTGAGGTGATGCATCGCGTCAGCGACAAGATTCTTCGTGCCGAGCCCCTCTTCCACATGCGCCGTCACATGCGCCGCACGATACGGGACATCATCAGTCGGCTCTATTAGAAACGCGCTTTCGCCGTATGATTCGAGAAGCACGCGCCAGCCGAGTCGTTCAATGTTCTTGGATGTTTCGCGCGCGGCCCGTTGCGCCAAGCGCTTAAACCGATCCATCACGTCGTAATCAACGCCGACTCCCCCATAGGTCATACTTGATGGCATAATTCCCTCCTTCGGGTTGAAAATGAGCGGGTTAGCTAGGGTTACTCCGATAGGTTAAACTAAGAGTTGATAAATGGCAATAGCTTCTTGACATTTATAACGATTATAATTAAAATAATAGCGATATCATATTTTTCATATTTGTAGTATATTTAGGAGTAATTAAAAATTCTATGTCCGAATGCGAGAAATTGTGCAAAAAACAGGAAGGTTTTTATGGGACTACTCTTCTTGGCGAAAGAGGGCAGGTGGTTATTCCGGCCAAAGCAAGAGAATATTTTAAGCTTGAAAAGGGTGAACAGCTATTAGTATTCGGCATGGGAAAAAATATGATTGCTCTTGTCAAGGTTGAGCAGGTTAAAGAATTTTCCTCTCATCTATCAGAAAAATTGAAATCAATGAAGTCTATCCTAAAACGGATAACCTAAAGGGTCGATCATGATTTGAGCTTATTAATTAAATCTAATAATAAACATTATGGGTAAAAAAATTATTATTGCCGTAATTGCGATTGGCGTCCTGGGGATTTTGAGTGTCGCCTTGTTAAAGAAACCCCAAGCTCCAGCCTCAAACACGCCGATTGTTGCTAATGATATAGAAAATAACGCTATGGAGGTCAAAAATAATAATATGCCGATCGTGCCAGATGATAATGAGCAACCGATTGATGAGAAGCAAGTGGTTAAAGAATTCTCTTTTGACTCATTTGTGGAATTTGTTGATGGGCAGCCAAAACCGCAGTTTTCTCTTAAGGAAATTACGGTTAACAAGGGCGACAAGGTTAAACTTAAAATAACCAACACCAAAGGTATGCACGACTTCAAGCTTGATGAATTCGGTATTTATGCCAGTACCCCCCTAAATCAAGAGGTTGTTGTTGAGTTTACGGCCAATAAGGTCGGTGAATTTGTCTATTACTGCAATCAGCCCGGGCACAGGCAGGCCGGTCAATGGGGAACACTAAAAGTGCTTGAATAATGAGATTTGACCCCCCGCACTGCGGGGGGGTCTTATTCTTAAGTTATCGCTATGCTACTTGGGATCAAGAGCAAGAAAACTCTCTTTTATCGTCATCTCCTAGTTGGTAGCCTGGCCATAGCGCTTGTTTATTTATTTTGGCTCTCACGTCCCGGCCTATCTTACGACGTGCGTCTGTGGCGCGCTTTGGGTGATGCCACTTTTAGTTTCTTGTTCATTACTTTGACGCTTGGACCATTGGCTAAATTATGGGCGCGAGCCTCAAGGCTCGCGCCCTGGCGCCGCGAAACAGGCATTTGGTTTGCTCTTTTGGCGCTAAGTCATTTTATTCGCGTGATTGGCTATGCTTT
>Ga0156058_118_pt1 | contig 6756 bp, 7 predicted proteins | sample RifCSPlowO2_02_FD_107711 | JGI IMG/M metagenome (GOLD analysis project Ga0156058, IMG submission 107711) | Candidatus Uhrbacteria bacterium RIFCSPLOWO2_02_FULL_46_19
AACACTTTTCATGTTGAGGGTTCCGATACCTATGGTGCCGCCGGACGCGTTGGTAAATGCTATCCAATCCGTTACGTTACAACATCAAATGGCTCGGCCCCGTATAGGACACTTACGGGAACACCCACTGCTAATCCGCAATATTTTGGCGCAACGGCCAACATTACCGCTGCAGTAAAAAGCGCAAACCTTGGAGTAGACGCAATCCGTTATGGAACTGGCGCTTATATAACGGCAGGAGAATCCGGCGATCCGGCGACATTTTCCGGTTTTGCAACATTAAATGATACGTCAACAAATAGGTGGGGCATACTTTCTGCGGTAGGTGGTGCGTATGAGTTGCAAGGGCGTTTCGTTGTTGGACAGGATAATACAGGTACTCCTACACTTGCATACTTTTCAGATAGCAACAAACTAATCACTATTGTAAATACAGTCCACAGTCTGACGGATTTTTCGCAAATAATTGTTGACCATGCTTCTACGGTATTTAATCTTACCAATATTACCGTTTTGGCTTTGGGAACAAACAATCCCGGTCGTTTAGTTTTCAATAATGCCTCCACTACTTCTGCGTTGACTGGGTGTACTTTTGATCAGATAGGTATTAGCACACTGCGCGCGGGAGTTACAGCAACAAATTGCACCTGGCGTCAGACCGGACAAATAACAACAAACGCAGCTACTCTCACCGGTTGTACTATTAGCAATAACACTGCCTCGTCAGCGGTAGTTGTGTCTTCTCCAGCAAACGCCGAGCTAATCTCGGCTACTGACTTTACGAGCGACGGAACAGGCTACGGAATAGAGATAGGCGGCACTGCCGCAAACATGTCTCTTACAGAGGTTACATTTACTGGTTATGACTCTGATATTTCTTCAGTTCATACTGGCGGAGCGATTACAGGCAATGAAGCAATTTTCGTAAATATCGCTTCTGGTAGTATGGATCTTAACATTAGTGGCGGAACAACTCCCTCAGTGGCTTCTGCGGGGGCAGCGGTAAATGTCATTTCTGGCGCGGTAAGTGTGTCCGTCACAACAAAAGATGTTAACGGAGACACTGTAGCAAGCGCGAATGTGTTTCTTAAGGCGGCAAGTGGAGGAAGTGGAGTCCTTCCTGCGGCATCGGCCATTACACTCGCTAGTGCAACTGATGTCGCGACAGCTACACTTACCTCACATAGCCTATTGGTGGGCGACACAGTTCATATTCTGGGGGCAAGTAACGCGACTTATAATGGAATAAAGACCGTAGTCACCGTTCCAACTTCGTCAACATTCACCTATGCTATAAGTGGCAATCCAGGCGCTGATTCAGGCACCGCCACTTTCGTCTTTCTGAAGGGTCTGACCAATGGCTCCGGCGTATTATCCATGAGCCGTGTTATTACCGCAGACCAAAATGTTATCGGCTGGGCGAGAAAGTCGTCTGCTGAGCCATTTTACAAAAACGCCCCTATTTCAGGAACCGTGACAGCTGCAGGAGGGTTGCCTGCAACAGCAGTACTTATTTTAGACCAATAGTTTTGTTTTGTTCACTTTTACATATATCAGTGTTATAATAATAATTATGAATATATCAATCCATAAACCACAATTTCAGAAGCGCGTCCTTAGCAAATTGCTCGCTTTGCTTTCATTATCCGCTTAGCCGGAACAGTAGATAGCACAACAGGATTAACAATTAACGTGAGAATGCTTCTCGATGAATAATATATAGTTAAAACATATAATCTCATTCATATGAAAATTTTAAAGAAAAAAATAAAGAAAAGTATCACAAGTTTTCCCGAAGTGAGCGCAACAGTCGTTCCGGGTTCTCCTAAAGTGAGCGTAAAAAAATTTAGTGAGTGGAAGGAGAAAATGAAAATGGAAATTGGTGGAAACTTTCGTCAAAGAGCGGAGCGGGCCGGTGTTCCACCCGAGATGGTAAAGGACTTTAAGTATTGGCTAAGAGCCAATGCAGAATCTAACCGTAGCGTATGAGCAAATTAAAAGATCTAATTAAAATAGACAATCTGCAGGAAGACTTGTTGGCTCAAGGTTTCCATAAGTTAGATGACAAACTTCTTGTCGTAAAAGCCCCTAAAATTACATGGGGGAGGATTTATCAATCATCTTCCAATGAAGAGAAAATTGACTATCTTGAGAAACTTGCCTCCACCATGAATCACGCGGCTTCTTTAATCCAAGATGAAAGAAATCAGCTTAATAAGCTTTGTGAATTAAAAGAACAGCAGATAGAAAAGCTGAAAGAGGCTATGGACGCTAACAACACCATGCTTCAGAGTGAAGTAGCAAAGATAAATGAAGAAAGACAGAAGTTTAACGAGTCCAAAGCAGGTCTGAAGGGTCAGGCATTAAAAGCGCGGTTAAAATCATTGCAATCTTAAAAATGGAAAATGTAAATATCAAAGTTTAAAATGACAGTTTAAAATTCAAAGTGATTTAAGTTTAAAATTTTAACATTTTACATTGTCATTTTGATTTTTACATTTTGATTTTTTAATTAACTACTAACAACATGGCTGTAACTATTAACTGGGCTACAAAAGTAATAAACATAGCTAGGGTGGAGGAGACGGGCATGACGCAAATTCAATTTTCTCCAGATCCAGAAATTTGGGAGCTGGATGTTGACTGGTTTCGTCTACAGCTGAAAGACATTGAGGACGATGTTGAAGGCATGCCGTTCACCAATACCCATATTCACAACACCGAAGTAACGCTTGGCGGGGTTACTTTTTCCAGAGTATTTGAGATTATAGCCCCATATACCGTTACTTTTGCAGACGGTCAGTACGCTGTAAATCTGGTTGGTGCCAACAACAATATCTCTGATAAAACAAATGTGAATCAGGTATCGGTAAGAGCCAGCAACTCCGCGGGCATGGTTACCGTAAATTCCGGAAGTGGTTTAACTGTAGAGCAAAATACACAGCTCATGAAAACACTCACAGTAGCTAAATTTTTGGGATTGAAGTAGTAACCGCTCACACCTCCCAACTACATATAAATTTGTGGTATATCATTCCATAAATTTGACAGAATTTGAGGTATTGTGGTATGGTATATTATATGAAATTTAAGCGAAAACAAGATATTTCAAGAACTATTGAGCCAAAAAGGGTTTTGGTCGTGTATGGTCCCAGGCGAGTAGGCAAGACCACAATGCTTGACGAATATATAAAGACTCAATCCGGAAAGGGCATTTACTCCTCAACCGGAGACGATATCGAACTGCGAAAACTAATTCAATCCGAAAGTCGGAAGGAGATTCTCGACTTCGCTCGTCCTTTGAACATAATTGCCATAGATGAAGCCCAGTTTATCCCTTCCATAGGACTCGGCGCGAAGATGATGATCGACGCCTTCCCGGAAAAGAATATCATTTTGACCGGCTCATCTTCTCTGGATTTGTCGAGCAAAATAGGCGGGCCGCTGACCGGGCGCCACTTTACCCTGACACTTCTGCCACTGTCACAGGGAGAAATAATGGATGGCAACCGCTTTGAACTCAAAACTTCTCTTGAGGACTTCCTCATCTATGGCTCGTATCCCGAAGTATTGAATGAGCCTGATAAGGAGCGGAAGAGAAAGATCCTTACCGAACTGATTTCCTCGTACCTTTTCAAAGATGCTCTCGCCCTGGAAGCCATACGTTCTCCGGACACGCTTTTGGATATCGCCAAGTGTCTGGCGTTTCAGGTGGGCAATGAAGTCTCTCTCAATGAAATAGCCATGACCGTGAAAAGAGATGTCAAAACAGTCGGGCGCTATCTGGATTTGCTGGAAAAGATGTTTGTTATCAAGAAGGTTCGTGGATTCAGTCGCAATCTTCGCAATGAAATATCGAAGAAGGCCAAGTATTATTTCTTAGACAACGGCGTGCGCAATGCCGTGATATCGCAATTTAATCCTCTCCACTCACGCAACGACATAGGCGCCTTGTGGGAAAACTTTGTCTTCATGGAATTGGTTAAGAGAAGCGGTATTGAAAATTCTTATGATAATTATTATTTTTGGCGCACCCACACCGGTCAGGAGATAGATATTATCAAAGAAACGAACGGCGAACTTACGGCAATAGAATGCAAATGGCAAGATGCCGACATTTCCGCTCCTTCACAATGGAGCGCGACATACCCCGAAGCAGGTTTCAAAGTAATAAATAAGGATAATTACCTTGATTTTTTGTTGTAAGGGAGACAGTCCATAATTTAAAATTAAAAATTTTATATTTTAATTTGTTATTTTGATTTTTGCCGCGCCCCGTAGTCAGCCCTTGCCGTGTAGTGAGCTCCGCTCTACTACTGCGGTTTGCTGTACTACTGGGGATATTTGATTTTTTAATTAGCTATATTCGTGATATAATTTTAATATATGAAAATAGACAATCTTATCCGACTGCTCAATAATAGGTTAAGAGAGTTTCAACTTTCTAGAGATTACGCCAGGATGAGCGGCGATTTGGAAAGAATGAATGTTGCTGATAAAGAGATCATTGATTTGGAAGATACTCTGTACCAATTAAATTTATTGGTGGACACCTCCAAATCTGCCGCTGTTCGCGAGGCCACTCTTGCGGAAGTTATAACCGATGGTTCGGTCGCCATTTTGGGTGAATATGATATCACTATTTATGCTACCGACCCCTTGCACGAAGAAAAAATAATGAATATTTTGAGCAAAATGGGAGTGATGGATACCGTAGAAAAAATTGATGATTATATTAATCGCAAATATTTTAGTAGCCCGGTTACGGGAGAGATGATAATAAGCGCTGCTTCTGCTTATGATGTGGATGCCCGGTTGATGATGGCTATAATAGAACAAGATTCAAGCTTTGGTACTGCCGGCAAAGCGGTAAGGACTCTAAATCCGGGTAATGTCGGCAATGATGACAGCGGTAATCTTCGCGCTTACGAATCATGGCAAGAAGGCGTGACAGCGGTAGCAGAGTGGCTTAATAGACACCGTGGGTCAACAATTATTTCCGAAATTCCTGAAGAAACTGTTCTTGAACCTGTGGCCACTTCAACACCGCCAATCATAACACCAACTACCACAACAACTACATCGACCGTCACTTCAACTCCGGAAACCATACCGGTAATCACTTCTACTACCACCACGGCTACCACTACACCAGCGACCGCCACTTCTACAGAGGAAATCTCACCGGTAATCACTTCAACCACTACCACCACACCAGCGGTCTCCACTTCAACTCCGGAAACCATACCGGTAATCACATCAACTACTACCATTTCTACCGAGGAAATTTCACCGGTAGTTACTTCAACTACGACCACTTCTACAGAGGAAACCATACCGGTAATCACTTCTACTACCACCACGGCTACCACTACTTCGACAGAATAATAAGCCACTATAACAGCTAATTAACCACTGTGGAAAATTTTAAAAAAAACATAGAAAAATTTCTTCCATTTTTGGAAGATCTACGTGATCGATTGTATCGCGGGGTAATTTTATTCGTCGTATTCTTTTTGGGCGGTTTTCTCTCTGCCGGAATAATTCTAAAAAAAATATTAAAACTTGTTCATATTGATCAAGTTACAATCGCCACTTCTTCACCATTTCAGTTTACCGATATAGCGATGGATGTTGGGTTTTTCCTCGCGACTATGGTTTCTGTTCCGTACATAATTTATAGCTTTTATGTCTTCATAATACCTGCATTAACTAAAGGCGAGAAAATAAAACTTTTTAAATCTATTCCTTTAAGCGTTGGATTATTCATTATTGGATTTTTTTATGGGTTTTTTGTTCTTTACCATGCTTTAGGATTATTAGCTTCTATCAACATCAGTTTAGGAATCGCCAATTTTTGGAATATCGGCCAATTTTTATCACAAATGCTTATTACCTCCGTTTTGTTGGGATTAATCTTTGAGTTGCCTCTCTTCTTGTCTCTACTTATAAAACTGGGAATAACTACACCCCAAACCCTCAAAAAGAATAGGCGTGTCGCTTATTTTTTAACCCTTTGTCTGACCGCTTTACTTCCACCAACCGATGGTGTATCATTAATAGTGATGGCACTGCCACTTGTGCTATTATATGAGGGGACAATCTTATTAAATAATAAAAAATATTTGTTGGCCGCTTTACCCCCCACACCTATTCCAATAGAATAGGTGTGAGCTCGGTTGCGAGCGGGGGTTTACTTCCACACCTATTTCAATAGAATAGGTGTGAGCTCGGTTGCGAGCGGGGGTTTACTTCCACCAACCGATGGTGTATAATTAATTAAAAAGGTCGATCTTATTAATTAAATAATAAAAAATATTATATGTTTGGATTAGGCACTAGAGAAATAATTATTTTGGCCGCAATCCTTGTTTTGCTTTTTGGCGCAAAGAAGATCCCAGCGCTTGCTCGCGGTATTGGGGAGGCGATCAGACACATCAAGAGTGGTTTTTCGGATGAAAAAGACAAAACAGATAAAACAGATAAAACAGATAAAACAGATTAAATTGCGTAACCACTGTTGACCGCTTTACCCCCCACACCTATTCCAATAGAATAGGTGTGAGCTCGGTTGCGAGCGGGGGTTTACTTCCACCAACCGATGGTGTATAATTAATTAAAAAGGTCGATCTTATTAATTAAATAATAAAAAATATTATATGTTTGGATTAGGCACTAGAGAAATAATTATTTTGGCCGCAATCCTTGTTTTGCTTTTTGGCGCAAAGAAGATCCCAGCGCTTGCTCGCGGTATTG
>Ga0156058_119_pt1 | contig 6078 bp, 5 predicted proteins | sample RifCSPlowO2_02_FD_107711 | JGI IMG/M metagenome (GOLD analysis project Ga0156058, IMG submission 107711) | Candidatus Uhrbacteria bacterium RIFCSPLOWO2_02_FULL_46_19
TAGATCCATTAAAGAGGATAATTCCTGATGGCCCAGTCTTCCCTCAAAATTCCTCCATATCAATGTCAAAGTTCTATTAAAGAGATTGCCAAGTTTTCCAATAAGCTCGCTGTTGGTGATTGTTTTTAGTCCATCCCACTTGAAGTCTGCGTCTCTATTCTCCGGTATTGCTGTGGTCAAATAAGAGCGCAACACATCGATATCCACGTCCGAATCAAGCAGGTTGTAGCAGAAAACGCCAACGCCTTTGCTTTTGGAAAATTTCTGCCCTTCAAAATTCAAGTAGTTTTGTCCAACAACATTAAATGGAAGATTTAGACCACCATGCGCCAGCAACATGGATGGCCAGAATATTGTGTGAAATGGTATGTTGTCCTTCCCTAGAAAGTGGAACACTTGGGAGTTTGGGTCTAGCCAGTATTCCTCAAAAACATCTTGTCCCAGCTCTTTCGTGAAAGTCATATACCCGATAGGCGCATCAAACCAAACATAGAATACTTTGTCTTCTAAACCCGGGACTGGCAGGTGTATACCCCACTCCATATCCCTGGTTATAGATCTGCTTCTCAAACCTTCGTTCAACCACTTTTTTGCTTCACTATAGACATTTGACCTCCAGATTTCTTTCCTGCTCTCTACCCACCCATTTAACTTGGTAGCTAATTTTCCTAGGTCAATATAGACGTGCTCCGACTCCCTCATAACCGGCTGAGAACCACAACTTTTGCAGTGAGGGTCAATAAGCTCCTGGGGCGACAGAACGGTTGTGCAGTTCTCGCACTGGTCAGCATTTGCGGCCTCGTAATTACATTTAGGGCATGTTCCTTCAACATATCTGTCCGGCAGGAACATCTTATCGTTCTGGCAGAAATACATTTCTATTTTTCCCTTATGGGTGAACCCATTATCCCTAATCCTTGCAAAAAATGCCTTTACCGTATCATGATGAATAGGATTCGAGGTTCTGGAATAATTATCATAAGAAATATTGAGTCTGTGATAAACCCTTTGGTGTATTTCATGAAGCCTGTCTACCAGTTGCTGTGGCTGCAACCCCAGTTCCTTTGCTGCAATCGAGGAAGGGGTTCCATGTTCATCAGAACCTCCAATAAATAACGCCTCAACACCTTTTGATCTCATATACCTGTAGAATATATCGGCAGGCAGATGCGAGCCCACAATATGGCCCATATGGGGAACATTGTTAATGTAGGGTAATGCAGCCGTAACAAGTATTCTGTTGCTTGACATTCTCTATGGGATGTACCCTAGATTTAAAAGATTTACTATTTAAGGGTTGTAATAATATCAAACATATGATCGTTTTTAAACTCCTATGATACAGCTCATTCCAAGATTCTTTTAGATCATTCTCGGCGCAAATGTCACTCAATTTTTTCAGCGACCAAAAATACTAGCTCAAATTTTTATATAATTTATATAAATTTTGAAACACAGAAACATTTAAATATTACTGCCACCTATATTACAATTAGGGGGTTTTATGTCAGAAAATCTTCATGAGAATTGCGGAATTGCAGCTGTCTACATCAAGGAGAATGGCAATGGGGAGGCTGCAAATAAGGCTCTGTTCTACCTTTATAAACTGCTGCTGAACCTGCAAAACCGCGGCCAATTAAGTGCAGGCGTAACAACATACAACCCTCACAGGGAGCAACTGCTGGATACGCACCGCGACCTGGGACCCGTCAATGAAGTCTTTAAAACAAGCGACAGGGAGCAAAGCCTGAAGATATTCAAGAGGTATGCTGGCACAAAAGGCATTGGCCATGTAAGGTATGCCACTTCGGGCAGTGAGGAAAGGGGCTATGCGCAGCCCTTTGAAAGGCACCATGGCAAATTGTGGAAATGGTTCAGCTTCTGCTTCAACGGCAATCTTGCAAATTACACTGTCCTGAAGAAAAACCTTGAAAAATTAGGCTATTACATGACGCACCAGGCAGATACAGAAGTCATTATGCATTACCTTTCAAAGGAATTCGCGCCCAAGAAAAAGCCTGATTTGGTTAAGGTGTTTTCAAATCTGGCAAGGATTTTTGACGGCATGTACAACATTGCATTCATAAATGCCGATGGAGACATAATTGTTGCGCGCGACCCCTATGGCTTCAGGCCTTTGGTTTACGGCTTTAATGACAGCATTTTCATGGCTGCCTCTGAAAGCAATGCCTTGATTAACTGCGGCATAACTGACTACAAGCCTCTGGAGCCCGGGCATTTGATCTGGGTCAGGAACGGCAGCATAAAAGTGCATAAATTTGCCGAATCAAAAGGCACTGCGCATTGCATGTTCGAGTGGGTTTATTTCTCAAATGTAAGCTCTGTGAATGACGGAAAGCCTGTTTATGTCAGCAGGACAAAGCTTGGCAAAGAGCTGGCAAAATTAGAGACAGAAAAAGCAACTAATGAGCATATTGTTGTCCCTGTGCCTGATACTGCAAAAGCAGCAGGGGATGCGTTTGCCTATGAATTGGGAATTCCTTCACGCGAGGGCCTGATAAGAAACAGGTATGTTGGAAGGACATTCATTGAAGGCTCAAGCAGGGATGACCGCGTCCAGAACAAGTATACAGTCATCAAGGAAGTTGTTGAGGGGAAAAAGGTTTTTCTTGTTGATGACAGCATTGTCCGCGGCTCCACAACAGGGCAGATTGTAAGGTATTTGAAAAAAGTCGGAGGCGTAAAGGAAGTGCATGTAAGGGTCACGTGCCCTCCAATCCGCGGCCCGTGCTTTTACGGCATTGACATGTCAACTGTTTCCGAGCTTCTTGTCCCGAAGTTTGAAAAAAATCCCAACTCAGGGGAAATTTCAAAAGAAACCTGCGATAAAATCGCAAAGGAAATGGGCGCTGATTCTTTAATCTATCAGACAGTTGGCGGGCTTGTAAGATCAATAGGCTTCCCGAAAAGCCAGCTCTGCACTGCCTGCATAACAGGCGAATATCCAACACTATGGGGAAAAAAGCTCATTAAAGTCGCGTGGGACAACTACAAGAAAGGCATAAAGGAAAGGACTTACAGCTGCTGATTAAGCCTATGATAGTTTAGTATTCTGAATCAATACATTCGCTTCGCTCACGAAATTTAGGCTCAGCAAAAATTGCCCTGCCACTAATTTTTGCCTCGGATTTGCCAATAATTAAAAATTTATTCCAAAGCTTCATTTTACTCCATCTTCAAAAACTCATCAATATATTTCATTGTTTTTTCCTTCATTTCAACATTAATTGAAACCTGCTTTCAATAGACCGTTTTCTTCAGATGCAAAATGCTTTCTCTAAATAAGTCCACCAAAATAGACTTCGAATAATAATATTTATATAAGCAAGTAATTTCACATATATACTGAGGCAGGATACTATGGGCTATTTTGAAACAAAATATGGAGATAATTTGTATGTGATTTTTCGTGCAGGAATAGGCGTATTGTTTCTCATGCTGGGATTTATGAAGTTGTTAGGATTATGGGGCATGCCCGGCGGCCCTGCTGCTGTTGGAACTTTAATGTGGTATGCCGGCATCTTTGAATTGATGATTGGCTCATCCATGGTAACCGGTGTCCTGGTAAGATTAGCATCTGCTTTTGGCATCATCATGATGATTGTTGCCTATTACCTTGGCCATGTTAAAGTTGGCGGTTGGAATCCTGCTGTTAATTTTGGAATGCCTGCTCTCGTGTTCATGCTTGCATTCCTGGTAACATTAGCTTATGGCGCGGGAAAAGCCAGTTTAGAAAAAGCAGCCTTTGGAAAAGAGCTATTCTGAGTTTAATTTTTTATTTGATTTTATCCTGTATCCATCTCGATAACTTCCTTGCACTTCTTGCCGATAAGGCAGTTTAGAAAACACGCATCCTGCTCAGCAGTTAAGGTGTTTGAATCCGGTGTTTCACAGGAGGTGTCACAAGCACTCGTTTGAGTGTTAGAGCATTCAGGCCATGAGCGTGTGTCAATTACCTTGATATTCTGGTCTGCCACAACACCTTGCCCAAAAACCCTTAAAGCGTTCTTGTATCCAACTGCTTCCTGATGCTCTTCATCAAATCCTGCTATTACAAAACGTGAAATTTTAATCGCGCGGTCAAATACCTCTGGATCAAAAGCGTATTCAGGGCCTATTTCAGTGCCCCACATTACTTTATCCGGAACTGCATCAACAAGAGGCTTATATGCTTTAATCGCATCGTTAATCATGGATTTCTCCCTGCTGTTATAAGCGGAAACAAATTTGCTGATGGATAACTGTTTGTCTTTGCTGTCAAATATATATACTAGATCCCCACCGAGAGAATTCACAAAAACTATATGTGCCGCATCCATGCTGAAATACAGGTTGTCATGCTCCTGCATTATTTTAATCAGCTTGTCTCTGCTCTTGTCTAAATCCTCCCTGTACATGTGTATTAAAAAAATAGTATTGGGGTACGCTTCAATAATCTTTTTCACATCATCGATTTTGCTGGCAACAGGATGAAACATAAAATTAATGCTGTTATCCTCAGCCAGCTCAATTAATTCAATGATTTTGGGATCATTATGCCTTGCCTTCCATTCCTGCGTCTCAACTTCCCCAAAACCCCTTATGAAATCATTTCCTGCTATTCGCTGAGATGCCGACAAAGTGTTAGTATACCATCCTGTTAGTGTTTCTCCAAGGTATTGCTCTACTTCTTCACCGCCAATCCCGGGATTAAAGAAGGGAATAACGCGATAGGGGTGCTTTAGCGCAGCATCAACCACTTCACCAAGCCCTTGGTCGCTGATAAGAGTATCAGCCGAAGGCTCGCCGGAAATTCCAAACATCCCTATAAAGAAGTTAATGCCGTTCCTGTCAAGATTTTCAAAATAGGAGTCCATTGATGCAGAGCCTACCTGTTCTGATGTTCCATACAATGGGCCATTATAAGCTCCTTCATAAGTTAAAACTGGATTGAATATCTGGAATTCCTCCTTTTCTTCGGCAACTGGCTCAGGTATTGTGATTGCAGGCTCTTCTGTTGTTGGCTCTTCTTTAATTTCTTCAGCTGGTTGTTCCTGTACAGGCTCCGGTTCTGCTACTGGAACATCTGCAATAGGCTCAGGAACTGCAGGAGCTTCTTCAGAAATTGGTGCAACACAGCCAAATACTATAAATGCTGACGATAAAAGAAATACCAACAAATAAATCTCTTTTTTCATTTTTTAATTTTTATTGAATTAATATATAAAACTTTTTATTCTCCATTATTTATCAGGATAGCACTGCCCCGACAATGACCACCAAGATAAGCTGTGAGAATCCTTTTTGGTTCATAATTTTTATTTCTTCTATATATTGTCGAACTTGATAAACTTATTCATTGGTAATCCAACGTTCCAGTGCGTTGCCAAGTAACTTCCCGGCTCCGGCTTTGGGTTGAAGTAATCGTCGTTGCCGCAGTCATATCTATAGCCAAGACCATTGCAAGCGTTGCCGTACACCTCAAGCTCTTGCTTGTAGCTGGGGTGCGCGGGGTTAAAAGCGCAATTAACGTCTTGTCCTCCGAGATAAACGGGCTTTGAGTCCTTACAGTGTCCATCGCCGGTGTGATGAGGAGAGCTGTGTTGCACGACGCCCATTGTATGAGAGTACTCATGAAGCATGGCTACCTGGGCATAACCCCCGTCGAATTGTTGATAGACAAATGAAAAGTCCGCGCCCTGATTGAAAAGATTGTCGTCCGTAGGCCTGTCATCTTGAGGTTGTCCGAAGGATGTAGTGGGCCAATTATCAAGCCAGGCCTCTGCCTTAGTACCCGGACTTCCGTCTGGATTGGTAACTATTCCGTCATACCATACCATATATTTTACCTTGTCGTCCTTAAATCCTTTCGACCGCAACTCGGCGGTCAAGAGATATAAATCTGCTCTCTTGGTGGTTACTGTAGTGAGTACCACATTCAACACAGAAAGCTTACCGCCTTCGCAGGCCATTTTCAGGTTTGCATTTACGTTGAACCTCTTGGCCTCGGCATTGACTATACCGTTCCCTTGGCCTGCCCATTTGCGAATCTTCGGCGCCAACAAATCATAACGATCG
>Ga0156058_129_pt1 | contig 1157 bp, 1 predicted proteins | sample RifCSPlowO2_02_FD_107711 | JGI IMG/M metagenome (GOLD analysis project Ga0156058, IMG submission 107711) | Candidatus Uhrbacteria bacterium RIFCSPLOWO2_02_FULL_46_19
AATGGACGATCCCCGCTTATTTTGGTGCGGGGTTTAGAGAAGACTTATTATAGCGAGGGAGTGCCAACCCCAGTATTGCATGGTCTGACATTTTCAGTGGAGTCCGGAGAATTTGTCGCTATTATGGGCCCGTCCGGCTCTGGCAAATCAACTCTTTTACATATTTTAGGTTTTCTTGATGAACCCACTGGCGGCCAGTACCTTTTTGAGAGCAAAACTGTTGAGGAGTATTCACCCACAGAGCTGGCCCATGTCAGGAACGAGCGCATGGGTTTTATTTTTCAAGCGTTCAATTTGTTGCCGCGGATGGCCATTTTAGAAAATGTTAGACTGCCGCTTCTTTATTCCAACATATCACCCAGAGAATGGGACGAGCGCGCCCAAAAAGCTTTGGAGGCGGTAGGTTTATCTCATCGCTTGAGCTTTGAGCCGTCCCAGCTTTCCGGTGGCGAAAAACAGCGCGTGGCCATCGCCAGATCGTTGGTCACCAACCCCTCGGTTATTTTTGCTGATGAGCCCACCGGTAATCTTGATTCACGCTCCGGCCAGGCAGTGATGGAGATTCTAGAAAAGTTGAATACTGAAGACAAGCATACGATTATTCTTATTACCCACGAAACTTATACGGCCGAGCATGCCGCGCGCGTTATTAATATTAAGGATGGATTGATAGAAAGTGATAGAAGGGTTGATCATCGTCTGAACGCTCATGAAAATTTTATAAAGTGATTTACCCGCCTAAATTTTTGTTAAATGACTTTACTATACAGTTTTAAAACATCTCTTAGGGGGCTGCGGATCAATAAATCGCGTTCTGCCTTAACTATCCTTGGCATTGTTATTGGCGTTGGGGCCATTATCATGGTCGTGGCGCTTGGCCAGGGCGCTCAAGATTTGATCTTGAATCAAATTCGCGGTATCGGCTCAAAAACCATTGCCGTTGTTCCGGGACGGCATCCAAAGGGGCCGAGCGATGTCGTGCAAACATTCAGTGACTCATTGAAAGAACGCGATCTCAAGGCCCTAAAACAAAAATCCAACGTGCCTTACGCCGAAGACGTGATGCCGATTGTTTTTGGCGGCACAAGCGGCGAATATCAGGGGGAGACATACTGGTTTACGATTTTTGGAGGCACCGAGCAAATGGCTAATCAATT